>OGWA01000043.1_pt1 | contig 12855 bp, 16 predicted proteins | sample 1575901 | NCBI WGS metagenome assembly OGWA01 (sample SAMN07581541, study PRJEB24739) | freshwater metagenome
TGCTGGTATGGGTCAACGGTTGGTGTCAACGTCTTTTGCGCTTGGTTACCGTTAGCATCTTGAGTAGTCAAGGTCATTGGGGTAACAATTTGTGAAGTATAACCAGCAGAGCTTCCTCCGTTAGAACCAGCTTGAATATACATCATACCAACGCTAAAAGGATTTGTCATTGATTGGAACAACAACTGTTGGTAGTTTACGTTTGACAAAGCAGAAGCAATAGACAATGTGCCATAAAGAGTTGACACGTTTAAACTACCAGATGACCAAGAATAGCTACCACTTGCACCATTCAAATAGGTGAAAGCACCCATAATATCAATGCCAGAAGTGTAGTTTTGGTTACCAGTATAAGTAACTGTAATGATGTAGGGTTGAGAAGTTGGAGCAACGGGCGACATAGCATCACCATCAGCACCAAAGAAGCTGTCATCACCAGCGAAGTTCAAATCATCGTCAATGAAGCCATCAGCTCCGTAAAAACGCTCATTCGCACGAGAACGAGCCATTGCAAGATAATTGCGTGTGTTCATTTTATTTTTTGTTTTAAAAATTTACGTTTATTTTAAGCTGTCTTAGCTGGTGTTTCGGCAATCTTAGGAGCTTCCACAGTACGTTTACGAATTACATTCATAACTCCATTGTAAAGGGCAACACCTAAAGCAACGCCTACAACAAATTTTAGCCCACTTTTGATACTCTCTTTTGAAATATCCATATCTAATAAGTTAATCTGGCACACACCAGTTAGATACAAATTTGCAAAGCAAACGAGCGTTTCTATAAAAACATATCCCTATAAAATAGAACACAAAGCAAAGTGCAATTCACGGCATTAAATAAAAAAAGGGAGCAAATGCTCCCCAAAATCAAAAATATGAAAGTGATTATTTAGTGAAATAATTCTTTTTCAGCTTCTCTATTACAGCCTTTCTTGCGCTGGAAACATCGTGTAAAGGCTTCCCAGATTTATCTTTCATAGACAAAAACGGCTTAATCAATTTGCGTTCATTCATATTTACATAGAACTCAATAGCTTCATCTACCAACTTTGGCTTGAGCTTTCCACTAACTTTCATTTCCTCCGTATCTACATAAACGAAAATTCGTTTGTTATCGTTCTCCAAATACTCGCTATCTACATAGCTTTCAACAATAGTCAAAAGTTCAAATTTATCTGGAAACTTATTTTGGTGTCGTTCTACCGAATCAATGTTTTTGTGGAAACGTAAAAAGTTAATGTTTTGCCAAAATTTACTGGTAATACGACCAATCGACTGCAAGTGAATCATAATATCCGTATCGGTGTGTCGGTTGGTACAAATAGCTCCCTCCAAATCTTTAGGCAAGTGGTCGGAAATGTATCGGTTCAAATCCTCAATAAGCAATAATCCTCCTCTAAAAGTTTGTAAGCAATAGAATAGCACCTCTGAAATTTCTCTCAAAGTCATTCTGCTTCCATCATCCTTAAAAGGTCGAATCCTACGATCCTCAATTTTTGGGTGTACCGAAAACTTCAATACGTCTTTTAATGCAATAGCCTTTACATAATAGGGTGCATCTCCGTACTCATCGTTTACGTCAACAATCAATACCCTACGAGGCTTTACTCCCTTAGCTGGATTTCCGTTTATGTAGGACTTCATCATTTGAAAAGTGGCGTAAGATTTTCCTACGCCTTTCTTTCCGACTGCTATACCTAATTTTGGTTCTCTCATTGTTCACTATCTTTTTTTGCTCTACCTCTTTTCTTAGGGGTAGTGTTGCTCAACTTTTGCCGTTTTTCTTCTTCTGCAATTTCGTCAAGTTTCTTTAAGATTTCTGGGTCGCCAAATGTAGGCATATTATAGGACTTATTTTCTTTTGTGCTTGACTTTCTTGCTCTTGGAGTGCGCTTTTCTGCCATTTCAGCTTTCAACTTTTCCCTTTCCTCCCTACGAATTGCTTCTACGTCTGGAGCTTGGGTTGGCTCTTGCTTAGGAACGGTATAGTTAGGGTTTGGAGCTGGTGCGCCCATCATTTGAGTTTGCATCTGCAACATTTCAAAAATCATTTTGGTTTGCTTCTTCAAGGCAAACAACTGGGCAACTTTTGGTATAGCATCGGAAAGGAAATAATAAGCTAATTGTTGCTCATCAGTCATTCCAATACCACGTTTTGCCAAAACACGGCTCAAAACTGGTTTTACCTTTGGCTTAAAACTTGGGTCAAGCGTAATTGCCTCTCCAGATTGTCGGTTGAACTCTTGAATAAACTCTAAAGGGGAAATGGTATTGCCCTCCGCATCAAAAGGAATTTCAATGTTAGGGTTAATTTCTCCCTCTACAACACGTTTTTGAAAATCAAACTCGCTAATTTCTACGAACTTGTTTCCAATATCGTGTAGCTTTTCATATCCATCCAGAATAATATCAGCCATCCCATCACTTGCAAACTTTTTCTCCTTGCCATCAAGCTCCTCCAATTTAGGATTGAAAGAACTGGGTTGCTCAATATCTGGGGAAACTTCTTCATCTCCAAAAGGGTCGAGCTGTGGTGGGGTAAACATTGGTTCTTCAATAGGACTATTAAAGTCAATGTCTGACGTATCTACGTTTGCTTTTCGGTATTCTTTTTCAACTACCGCCTCATCAAAAGGGTTATAGTCCGTTGTTGCTTCAATTTCTTCAACATCATTTTGGAACTCCTCTGGTTCGTTATAGGTTTTCTTGCTCATTATTTAGATTTTTTGTGTTTGCCAACTCAATTTTTTTTATGATTAGGTCGATTTTATCAATCAGCTTTTTGTCCTCTGGATGCAATCGGTCTAAGCTCTTAATCCGATTAACATACTTGGTAACTTGGGAACGCTCCTTAATAAGAATTTTGCCAATAGCTAAGTGGGTAAGGTCAAAATAGGTGTAAAGGATAAATGCCGTAGTAGCAAGTGCATCCGTGCGTGTTCCAGCGTTAGTTCTTTCGTGAAGTAACTCTTTCTCGGTAATCTTGAATGTTTTGCAAACAATATCAATTACAAATTTTGATTTTACGGTTAAATCGTTGAAGTCAAATTGTTTGGCGTTCTTTAGAATGTTTATGGTTGTTTTTATTCCATAAGATTCTATGCAGTCAAACAACTCCTCGATTAACGTAATCTGGGGTGTATTGCTCATACATTACTGGTTAGGTTGATACAAATTTAGTGAAATATCAAGACATTAGCTAACTTTGTGAAAAAAATGGAAAACCTAACTCCAGAACAATACAAGCAACTAACAATCAATAAATCAAAAAAAGGTGCATCTTGGAAAGCTCAATGGTGTGAAATCGGTGGTACTCGAAAATACTATCGTTCAAAATGGGAGAAAAATTACGCTCTTTATCTGGAATGGCTCAAAGGGAAAAACCTTATTACTGATTGGAAGCACGAAGCAAAAACTTTTTGGTTTGATAACATCAAGCGAGGTACGAGAAGTTATCTACCAGATTTTGAAGTCTATTTGCTGAATGGCGAAATAGAATATCACGAAGTTAAAGGGTATCTTGACCCTAAAAGCGTTACAAAACTTAAAAGGATGGAGAAATACTATCCAGAAGTTAAAATGCGATTGATTGACAAAGAATGGTTTGCAACCAACGCTAAGAAATTAAAAACTATGATTCTGGGTTGGGATTAACCGTTTCTTTTCTGGATGCAATGGCTTTCTTAAAAAAGTCCTCTTTCAAAAACATATCTTGGAACTCTTGGCTATCCAAAAATAACTGGCATAAATAATAACCAGCATCAATATCACTTGGGTAGTGAACTCCTAAAGAAATACGGCTTTGAGAAACATCGTTTGCAAACTCGGTTAGCTTTTCAGTAATTGATGGGAAGTGTGAGCTTATGCAACTTGACCAAATATACGCTTGGAAAGCGTGTCCGCTTGGGTAGGCTGGTGTGTGTGTAGAGGTTGTATCGTAAGGGAATAACGGCATTTTTAAAGCTCTGGCAAGTTGAAATGGTCGTGGTCGCTGGAACTTATACTTAACCCTCAAAAGTACGGCATCTGTTTTCTTTCTAACCTCACGAACAAGGTACATACACTTTTTAATATCGTTTGGAGCTAACGCACATTCAACCAATACTTTTCTCAATGATAACTCTAAATCTCCATCATATTCAGCATATAAAGGAAACTTCTCGCTCTCTGGGTAAAGCTCTTTTGTAGCTTCAATTACAGCCTCCAATTCAGAACTTGTAAAACTTGAGCTGTTTTCCGATGGAGGGTATAAGTAAAACTCATTTTCTATATCAATAAACTCTGGCTCATTTGCCAAAATTTCAAATTGCTCCCTTGTAGGATTTCCGTATTCGATTAGGTTAATACTTGCCATTAAAAGCGTGTTTTAGCTTTGATTTTTGACGTGTTTTTTAGCGATGTTACTTGATTTTTTAAGCTATCAATTTCAGCTTTTAAATCGGTATCATCTTTTTGCATTTTGGAAAGCGATTTGTGGTAGTAAACAACGGAATAAATTAAAGAAGCTCCAGTCAAAAGGATTAAAGCATATCCAATGTAATTCCAAGCAGACTTTCCATTTCCACCATTTCTGATAGCGGTTATACTCGCCTCCCCTCCAGAAGCCATTTCAACGGCATCTGGTACTCCAGCATTTTGATTTCCATTCATAGCGACAGCAGTTGCAGTATTCATAATTTTTGTTTTTTACTCTAAGTTTCGTTAGGCGTTATATTTGTACTTGTAGAGTAAATAAGCTCCTCCAACAACTAAAAGTAAAGCAATTCCAATACTTGATTTTGGATTTTCTGTTACAATTTTACTTGCTTCGGAAGCGAATCTGGCGTTTATCTTGTAAAGTCTGTTTAGCCAACCATCCACATAGTATCTATTGGAGTGGTTTTTAAAATAGTCCTCACGAATAGCTGACATTTCCTTATACATTTTTTTGCCATCCAGCTTATTGACAACTTGCATTTGCGCTAAAGATAGTTTGGCTGGTTTTTCCTCAAACAACTTTTTCCCAGCTACCCTATTTGCGCTTTGACGAATATGCAACCATCCATTTATTCCACCTCCAGTAGAATACAAATAAAGCTCTGCAAGTGAATCTAAAGGAACATTATCTCCATCCAACTTATCCCAGAAATATTGTTTCCATATCTCTTTGGCTTTGGTTGGGGTAAGATTTCTCATTTCGTCTGCTGTTGGGCAACGACCTATTACGGTTTTGTATAGGATTGCGGAAATGCCGTGATTTGTTCCAGCAATCTTTCCTCCGCAGAAATTACCCTTATCATTCGGACTGTTACCATAACCGCCCTCTCCTTTTGCTATGTTAGGATATACCTTTTCAAAATTTGCCATTACCAGAGTAAATTATCAGCATACCATCCATTACTCCCTCTAACGTGCCTATCTTTTTCGTGGCGAAACTTGTACGCCTTTCTTCTTCTATCGGCAAATTCTTTCCCAAATTTCTTTAGGAATGTAGGGTAATCTCCATAACCCAGCGCACCTACCGAAGCAACCTTTTTTCCGCCTTTAAAAACGTCAATCTTTTTGCCCTTGACCGTAGATGGCTTGACTGTTACGCCAAGCTCTTTAGCCCTTTGATAAGTGTATCGAGTTATGGAGTACGACATTACTGTTTTTTGTCTTTAAAATAGTTGTAAGCTCCCAAACTGGCAACCAACAAAATACCTCCGACAAGCCAACCAATACCGCTTGACTTTTGTTCCTCTCCAGAACCATCAGCGTTGTAGCCTTTATCAATAGACGAAATGTATTTGGCAATTTCAGAATCGGCTTCGATAATATCTCCCTCCAATTCGTCAATTTCATCCAACAAATCTTCATCTCTTGTTTTGGCGTATTGAGCTTTCATCTGGTTAAGCTCTTGGTAAAGCTCTTTCAGTTCGGCAATATCCTCTTGTACTTCCGTTGGCAAGTTGGAAACGCTTAATCCCTTTTTCTTTAGTTGTTCATTGAATTTCATATAGGTAAAATTTTCTGCTAATTTAAGACGAAGCCGTTCAATTACAAAGACATTTCAGTTTGACCGCCACTTTCGTAACCTTTAGTCATCTTAAATCCAGCATTTCTTAACTGATACAATAGCTGTGCGCCCTCTAATTGGGTTTTTGCCGATTCCAAAGTTTTGAGCAAATCCATAATCTTAGTTTTGGCTTCCGTGTTTGTGTTGTTTCGCAAACTATTGATAAGGAATGGTTGACCCTCCGTACCTTGATAGGAAACGACAAGCAAATCTAAAAGCTCTAAGTCAATCAATTTCATTATTCCAGCCATCCTTGAACTTGCTTGAATATCTCCCTCTGAAAAACCAACATTGAACTCTGGATGATTGTGAAACATAACGGCATAATCAGCCATTGTTGCACTTGCACAAAGAACCAAAAATCTGTCGTCAAACATAGTAGTTCCTTGTTTCCCAGCAAAAGGAATAGTGTAAGCAATAGGTGTCAGTTGAGCATCAAAGAATATAATACCAGCAAATTCTTGAACACGACTACGCTCTACCAAATCTTCGACTTGATAAATGTAGTCCATTGTTTTCATAATTACCTCTCCTAAGTTAATAGCTTCCGAATCCCTCCCTCTTGTAATATTTAATTCAAGCGGAGTAACATTATCTTGAACTACGGAAATTTTACGGAAATTTTCAAATATCATATTCTTAATGCCAGTTAATTCTTTGATTTTACTTGGGGAACGAAAGTCGGTTAATATCTCTTTGTTCATACAACTTTTTCGTTATCTGTGGAGCGTGGAATTGAAGCAAACATACTTGAGTAGTCAATTTTCTCTGGAACTGTTACATCGCCACCTTTAGCATACTTAGGGCTTTTATCCATCTCGTTTAGCGTTTTCAAAATATCATTGAAACGAGCAAGTTTTGATTCACGTTCTCTCCTACGAGCCATTTCTGCTTCGGAAGTATCTCCCTCAAAGTAGGAATTTAATCTGGAGCTGTTTAATTCACGTTGAAGTTTCATTAACTCCTTTGTCAATTTTTCACGCATATCCACATATCCGCCTCTGGCTAACATATCGCCATCCTCATCATCGTCATCATAATCATCATCATCATCACCATAACCATCCACATCAAGTCCAAATTTTTGTATGTAATATTCCTTGCGGTCTTCCTCATCAAAATCACTATAATTGTCAAAATACTCTGTATAATCTGTCAAGTAAATCGATGTGGTAAATGTTGCATATGCGGAATAAGCCATTGTTTCATAAGAATAACCCAATGCGTTTACCTCTTTTTCAACAAAATCTTCATATTCTTTTTCCTTTTCCTTTATCCCTATCAAATCTGCATACAATCCAAACTTTTTGTCCGCCTTCTTTAAAATCGCTTTAACACTTTTTGGAACAAAATATTCAATATCAAAATCAAATACTTCAACAGATTCTTCTGGTGTATCATACTCAAATTCGTCAAAGTAATCATCGGGGCTTTCTCTTAAATCTGAAACTGGTACGTTTATTGGTCTTAAGTTCTTTAGGTCATAGTAGGTATATTCCGTAATTTTCTCTGGAACTATGTCGCAAGTAAACCCTATTTCCTCAAAAGATTTTATGAATTTAGTTAGCTCACTTTTGTTTAGAACGTGGTATCTTGGCTTAGACCTATAATATTTTTCGTATTCGTCAATTTTGTAAGCTAATTCAAGTGGTACAAATTCACTATCTTCAAACAAATCTACCCATCTGTAAACGGACAAAAAACGAATTCTATCTTTCAAAAATACGTTAAAATTATCTATTTTTGATAATTTGCCACCTTTAGCATACTCGTAAGGCATATCATCTACATAACCTCTGGTAACTTGCTTGTAGGTTTTTCTTCCATCCTTTTCGTATTTCTCCGACTTGTTCTGGAACTTTCTATCTCTACGCCATCCAGCTCCCTCGTTGTAATACCAAGTGCCGTTTAGCTTCTTCCACCACCTACGCAAAGTTTTCATAACCCCACCACGCTTGAACTCTCCATCCTTAACGTAAACTCCATCAAGAATATCATTGCCAGTCAGCTTGTACTCTTTGTCGCCCTTTTTAATCGTAATTGAAAGGACTTTGGAATGAGGAACGTAGGTAGAAATATCAGATACTAAAGGCTTAACTCCAAAAATTGTAGGATTAAGAAAAATTTTGAATTTACCAGATTTTTTGAAAAGTTTTGTATAGCTTCTCTTTTCAGCAACTCCCAAATAACCTCTCAACGCAAGATAGTTTCTTACATTGTGGTTATTTTCGTCAGTTAGAGCTTCGGCAACTTTTTTACGATTCACGGTGCTTAATGCCTTAAACATTTCGTCAATACCAGCCTTAGCATATTCTTCATTTACCTTAGCTTGTAAAGATTCGTCATTGTAAAGCATCCCACCATCGGTAATTCCAAGTTTATCCCAAACTCCATCTGCAAGTTCAGCTAATTCTCCAGCAACTTCGTAAGCATCGAACTTGGCTACCTTTCCACCTTTGGCGTAACCTTTTACACTTTCGTATTTTGTTACACCTTTTAAAGAATCTAAAATTGCATCATCAACCCCAACTTTATATGAGTAAAGATGATATTTAGTATCTCTCAATCCTCTAACTACATCATTTGTTATTTTAGCAAACTTATATTTGTTCCCTTTCCAAACAACTTCATCTCCTACATTTATTTCATCAAACGCACCACCTTTGGCGTATTTTGCACCTCTTTCTTTCAAAATCTCTATTGACCTTTTAAATATTGCAATTTGAGTTTCTAAATAGTTCAAAGCAATTTTTCTTGCTACTGATGGAGATTTTAGCCCTCCGCCAATAATTTTAGAGGGTGTAATTTCTTTATTTTCAAGTTTTCTTAAAAGATTTGAAGATTCGTCTAATTGTTCTTGAAATTTTTCGATTGATGGTTTCGTACTCCATTTTGAATCGTCTGTATAAAATTTTGCACTTTTTTCTACTTCGTTCATATCAACTTCCCCACCATCGGCATAAACAGACCCACCGTATTCAGACATTTTAACTACGGTATAATCTCCCTCCATTTCAATTAGGGAAATTGCGCTGTCAATATCATAAATAGGTTCTTCCTCGTTATCTTGAGCTTCATAATAACCCAGACTATCGGCAAAATCAATTACCTCTTGCTCGTTCAAGTTCGATTCAACGGTATCTCCATCAATATCGACAATCTTATACATATTTTCCATTTTACCTCCTTTGGCATAATAACCACCATTTTGAGCCATAATTTACTTGGTTTTGCGCTTGTAGTATCTTTCGTAAGGTTCACTCATAGCAATCCTCGCTCTATCCAATTTGTAAGAACGCTTGTAGTTGTAGTTTCCAGTATTGCCTCCACGCTTGTAGGTCATCCCTCCAGCCATAAAGCTACCTTTCTTTACATAAATGCCATCAAGTAATTGAGAACCCTCTAAAGTTACTTTCTTGCCATCCATTTCAACTTCAATACTCTTAATGTCGTACTTAGTAATGTAATCAGCCATATCGGAAACTCGACCTCCATCAGCGTAGTGTTCTCCACCGTGCATCATTCCACCTCTTGAATATTGCTCAATTTCATAATCATACAAACTAAATGGAACTGTTTCGCCAGTTTTTCTTACAACAAAATCATATAGTCCTTGTCCTTCCATTGACGAATCATAACCTCTATGTTCTTTTTCGCTTGTTGCTTTATGGGTTATTACTAATTCTTTACCTCTATATTTGTCATAATTTTCGTTATCATTATCACTTCTAATGATTACACTTTGACCTACATTAAATTCTCCAACATTTCCACCTTTAGCAAACAATCTTGGCTTTTTGTAGGAACGCTTACCAATGTTTGAATCGGTACGGTTTTCACGATATTCATAATAGGTATTACCCTCTTTAGATACACGCTTTCCAACTGGCTTTGCATAACGAACTCCATCTCTGTCTTTGCTCTTAGTGTTTTTCTTAACACGCTCTTTCAAATCTTTAGCACGGCTTTTGGGAGTAGGCTTAGGAGCTTCCTTTTTAGGAGCTTCTTTTTTAGGAGCTTCTTTCTTTGGTGCGCCTCCGCCTCGAACTTGCTCCCAAGCCATTGACACGGCTTTGGTGTGCTTTAAAGATGGGTCTTTTGCCTTTAATTCTTTGGCAATTTTTTGGACTTTGGCAAAATCTGGATTGGGCTTTCCTTTACCACGAGGTTTTTTGGGTTTTTCGGGTTCGTAATCCCTCATTTCATCCTCACTAATATCATACCCCTCGCCATATCCTCTTGATTTGCGCCTTGTTTTAGGAGGTCTGCTTGTTGTTTTCATAGATGATACGGCTTTTTTAATGCCTTTAACAACGTCAGAGCCACCACTTCCTCCAGAGGCTTCGTCAACTTGCTTTTGAAGCATAGCCATTGTACTACGCATTTTGTCTTTAAAGTTCTCTGGGGTACTTGGATTGTCAATACCCTTTTTTAGAGCTTCAATGTCTTTTTTTAGTTTTGCAACATTATCCATTTTATTGATATTTTAATAACACTTTTAAGGAATCAATTCTTGATTTTATTTCTCTTTTTTCGGCTGGGGTACTTGCATATTTAAGCAAAGTCCTCAACGAAGATAACTCGTTTTTTATATCGCTGGTAGTAACTGGTTTGGGAGCTTCTAGTTCTTTGAAATACATTTCATACAATTCAAGAAAATGCTCGTAACCTCCAGAACTTCTGACAGCCCTTTGGATTACTTTCCCTATTCCACTATCAATACTTTCTCCTCTTTTTTCTTCATAAGTTCCATCTAAATTGACAAATTGAACTTCCAAATATCCGATTGAAGAATTATCGTTTTCATCACCAAATATCTGAAATTCAGCAAAATAATATTTAGGTGGACTTACTCTGGTATCTTCAACTTTTATTTTCATTTTCAAGCCAAGATTACTCTTTTCAATAGAAACAATTTCCATTGAAATACCCCTTTGAGGTTGACTTGGTGGTGGTGTTGGTGGTGGTGTTCCGCCTCCGCCTCCTCCGCCACTCGAACTTTGTCTTTCCTCATCCCATCCTTTAGGTCGTGGTGGTGGTGGTGGTTGCGACTGCTGTTGCTGTTGGTCTTGAGATTGCTGTTGGTCTTGAGATTGCTGTTGGTCTTGAGATTGCTGTTGGTCTTGAGATTGCCTTTGAGATTGCTCCTCTTGCCTTTCTCTTTCCCTTTGAGCTTCCTCTTGGCTTCTGCGTTGCTCCTCGCTTCTGAGCTTCTGTTCGTTAATTCTACGAGTTTCTTCCTCAATAGCTCTCTCCCTTTCACGCTCTCCTCTTTCACGCTCTTGTTCACGCCTTGCTTGTTCTTCCTCTGGGGTTTCAGATTTTTCTTTTTTCCCTTTTTTGCTTGGCTTTTCTTCTTTTTCTGATTCTTTAGTTTCCTTTTGCGCTTCTTTAATTTCCTCAAGAACTTCTTGCTCCTTTTCTTCGGATATTTCAGTTCCAGATGATTCAATTAAGCTCATAAGTTGCTTTACAGATGCTTCATAGGCATCCATAAACTCCAAGTATTGCAAAGAACCTTTTTCAGTTCCATCAATAATTTCCTTGAAGCCATCCAGAAATTCAGCTCCATCTTTAATCTCTTGCGAGAAACTATCTTTTTGGGCTTTATCAAAGCCAAGTTCAGTTAATATCATTCCCAATTCAATTTTTGGAGTTTGGTTATCAATTTCATTTGCTCCTCAAATCCCCAAGATGGGTATTTTTCTTCCAAAGTCAATTTTCTACCAAATTCTTCTACACAATAATATTTTAATGCCGTTCTAATATAGCCATCATCATCTTGATAAGTCCATTCCATCATAATATAAATGGATTTGTCGTTTTCATACGGACTAATATATGCTACAAAACTGCAACGCTTTTCACTACCAATCGGAGCAAAACTGCATTTCTCCTTAAATTCAGTATCATAAATTAGCTGTATAGTAACAGATTGAACTACATTGATTTTTTCAGTTGCTTTGTGTTCCATATTTGTTTTTCGTTAGGGTCTGAATAAAGTAAATTCATTTGGTTCTTTTACCGTAGCGTCAACCCTTTGTTTTTCTTCAAATTGGGGAGTTGGTCGCATATCTGTCGGCTTCCATTTTGTTAGCCCATCTGGAGAAGAAAATCTATCTGCAATCTGCTCAAGATAGGTCATTACTTTGGTAAATTCATTTTTGGCATCATTTTCATTCCATACTCCAGTCAAAAATAATTTCGTTTCTTTATACATAACTTTTTCATCTGGCAAATCAAACATTTCGAGGTCATACATTGCGTTCATAATATCTTGCCTTACAGTTGGCAACTCGTTAATAGGATATCCTAAATAATAAGGAATCAAATCCCCATCTCCAATATATTCTGCAATTCCCATCCCACCTTTAAAAAAGTCATATCGGAAAAATCTTGAATCTGCACTCAAAATTCCAAGAGTATTTATGTCAAGTGGTTCTGAAAAATCCTTAATTTTAATTACTGAATAATTAGCCTTGTTGGAGTTCTGGTCGTATTCAAGCCCAAAAACAGCCCAAATTCTTGTTGATATGTTTGCAGAATTAAGTTTTTCGGCAACAGTAATCAAAGCCAAAGCGTTCCAGTGCATTTGGTCTGGTTTTACAGTTCCAGAAAAAGATATTGTTACAAAAATGTCAATCTGTGGCAAACTCTTTTTTGGCTTAGGAATGTCGATAAAAACTTTTTTTACCGATGTTCTTAACTTGGGCAATCCGTTTTCCAGTAATTTATCTCTTGCTTCTATCGTGACTGGGAAACAGATCGGAAGAGCACACGTCTGAACTCCAGTCACCGGCTATGATCTCGTATGCC
>OGWA01000044.1_pt1 | contig 12531 bp, 16 predicted proteins | sample 1575901 | NCBI WGS metagenome assembly OGWA01 (sample SAMN07581541, study PRJEB24739) | freshwater metagenome
GCACAATTCTTGTTTGCGGACCAATATTATGCGTTATCGTTGGCTCGTATGGAAATGTCGGAGCATCAACTAAAGATATTCCGCTATCCTCTATTATGTTGCCGTTTACGGTTGCTATGTTTGCCATAATTTATGTTTGTTTTATCTCATTGTTAATGTTCTCCAACCGGTAGATGTGTAAAGGTATATTCCGTAAGTGCTATCTGTTTGATATACTATTAATCCTATTTCGGGCGTTGTAATGGCTAATCTTTGTGCTTGTGTCATTCTTGGAGGCAGAAATCCTTGTGTTGTTGAGTTCATCTGTAATAATGCAGACGAATCAGGACTTGTAGTACCTATTGAAAGATTTATTGAGTTATCATATAGTAATGAGTTAGCCAAAGTTACTGAATCAGAGAATTTAGGAATGTATTTTATTGTGCCATTCCCTTTTATGTAGCTACCTGAACTTCCGGCCATGTCTGACCATTGTACTCTGACACTGTCCCAATACAGAAACTTGTTCTTCTGCACCGAGAAAATTAGCAGACCATTGCGCTTGCCGCTGCTGAAGGTCGCAGTATCACCCACGATCGGAGGCATGAAGCCCTTGGTGGCTCCGTAACGTGGACCAATGCTGAAATATGCAGCGGTGTCCGTTACAGCGTTACGGCCGACCGACATTTGATTGCGGAAGACGTAGTCCGGGACGGGATTAATCTGTTGTGCCTGAGACGATATCGTTGAGGTCAACAAAATGGTGATAGTTAAAAGCCTTCTTAATATCATTTTACAAACAATTTGATTATTTCTCCAAAATTCAAGTTACCATCAAACCAAATCCGCTGATTGAACACATCAATGACGCATTCACCCGGATTAACAGACCCAACCGTAGGTATGTCCGTTATGGAAGTAGAACCACCAACAGATGTACTATAAAAGTATTGGCTATATGGCTCGTACAATGACGATTCCATTGTGCCGGTAATTCTTGTAATGTCGTTTATCGAATAGGAAGCCGCTATCGCAGGCAAAGTCGGAAAAGCAGTCAATGACACAGCCTGACTAAAAGCATAGTACACATCATCAATTATCACATAGTAGCCCTTCTTAAACTTCTCCTCACCTAACTGGTAACGAGGATACACCGTATCGCCCGTAATAACGAGTTGTAGTTGATTTGAGTATAATGGGGTGGTAACTATGGTGGTTCCCCAAGAAGCGGCATTTACGGCTGCCTGAAGGCCATCCCTGACATCTTCTGTGGTATCTCCCACCTGAACTTTGTACTTAGCAACAGTTTGGTCAAAGTACAATGAGTAAACAATGCCAACAGTAGGAGTTGGTCCGAACTCAAAAACCATTGTCCTTTCCGTAGAAGGAAAGAAAACAATCTCATCTACTACCGGAATTAAATAGTTGCTTGACGATATAGTAACCTGCTTGATGCTGTAATGCTCATAGGTGTAAACTGTTTTATTCACAGCACCACCGAATGTCTGACTGTGCTTTATGCCAATACCATTACGATCCACGACTACCACATCATCCGCATAAATGCCAAAGATAGGTAGGTATGACTGTACCTCAGTAACAGTAAATTGGTATGACTTGTACATCAGTTTACATATATGACCAAAATCCACTCTCCATCACCAAGTGCCATCCCAAACTCAAAACTGCCGGTAGCACTTGTGTATTTCACCTGACTGCCAGTAGGAGTACCGGTTGTAATAATCTCCAAGCCAATACCGTTCCTCCGAACATCTAACACCTCGTCATTAATGATTGCAGCATTGGATATGGTGGTCTCCCCTCCCGTAGCATTGTATTCCCAAGCATCCACATCAATTCCCCCAGGATCAGGAGCAGTCTGAATAAATGTTGGATCAGATGTCATTGTCATACTCATCGAGTAGGTAGCACTTCCTCCGGCTTCCGTCTCTATTGTAAAGTCATCAACAAGACAGTTTACCTCGTATGACTTTGAACTACCATTTGGGTCTGTGATAACATATTTAGTCAAGACCTTCAGGAAGTTCAACTGGTAATCCAGTATCTCCAATGGCCCGTAGTTGCTTGCACCCGGATTCAGTTTTATTAATCCAGATGTGCTAATAGTTCCGGTAACTCGACCGTATTCGTATGACCTCCATTTACCGCTGCTGTACGGAGCCAATTCTATCTTGTCAGCAGTTATGTTAATAGTGGCAGAAGTACCACAAGCAATAGGGTAGTATGCACTACCTAATTTGTGGTATATCACAATGCCATCTGCCTTTACTATATCTGACATTTCTGCTTATTTATTCAAAGTATATGTCCCACTTATGTGTATCTGTCGTTCCCGGCAAAATTGAATCATCTACATCTTCATCCCAAATTTCTACAAGATCAGCACTCCATGTATTGTTCATAAAGTCCATCTCCCGCATATTCAGGATGGCATATGTCTTGTCCGAATCCTCTGCAAATCTAATGGTATTCATCAAACCTATGGGATACCTCAGTCCATCACGTTCCCATTCCAACCCAAAGAAATTACCCTCAATGATATTCCGGTATCTGCGATTGTAGAACCACTTAGCCAAGGCATGATGCCTTTTGAAAGGATATGGTCCGGATGGGTAGTCCCTTGGATTCCACAATACAGATGTCAGCGTTTCTCCATCAGCAAGGTAAATTGTGCCTTTATGGTTCTCGTATCCATCGTCAATAAATATCTCTGACTCAGAATACTTATTGACATTCTTGGCAATGGTGTACTTATGGTAATCCCCTTTAACAATTTTAGTGCGTAACTGATTTAGCGGAGGAGTTACCTCAAATGTCAAATCCTTAAACCGCTTCCAAAAACGTCCGGCAGGGAAGAAAAGATATAGTCCAAAGGTAAATTCACCGTCAGCAGGAACTCCATTGGTACTTAACGTGACCTCTTGGTATTCTTCATCGTCTTTATTGGTAACAATCCTTGTGACAGTAAATCCAGCAGTCTCTATCGTGCTAACCCATTCTCCGGCAGGTGTCAATGAATAATATGCGTTTCCATCGGTCTTTAACCGGGCATACATACATACTTCACTATTACCTACAATACCGGCTTTTAGTTCACCCCACAGCTGTTTGAAGGTTATCTTGATTTTGTCATTGGCAGAAATTCTTATAGGCTGCGCTCGTATCAATGATGAATTTGCATCCTCTACTTCAACCTCAACATAATCATCTTCAAAGCCTACTCCGTAAATTAGTTCCCGGAAAAACTCTTTTGTACTTGTAGTATATGAACCACCACCATTGTCAATCAGATGATCCCAGTCATCCACAGTCCATGTGAACTCATACTTGTCATCGACAAGGATTTCCCCAATGAATGTACCGGACATAAAATCCTGATTCTTTAATACCTGCACAAACGGGGTAAACGAAAAACTAACGGTTGTTTCCTTAGATGGCTTTAGCAAAGTCTTGAGCATCTCTGGCATAATCGGCTTTACGATGCTATCGCCTCCGACATCTGCCATATATCTGTTCAAAATATTGCCCCGCTGCCCTATCGAAGGCTTATTGTTCTGATAGCCATAAAGTACCCCGGATTGCGGAATAAACAACTCAGGAACCCTTAGCACCCACCATTGACCTTGGTACTGAAATATGGTCTGATTGAATGCCGAGTTTATTTTCTCAAGAACAGTATAGCAATCCTCATAAGTATCAGGCTCCGGAACAAATGTCAGCGCATCTATCTTGCATTGATCCAATCCAGTCTGCTTGCTTCCGGTGTTCATTCCGGAATAGAATAAATTGCTGATGATGTAGGAAAAGGTAAATGACTGCGCAGTATTATGAACACAATAATTTATCAACTCCAATGGAGTATATCTGCCAAGGATAGCATTGCCATCAAAGTCTTGTAATGGTAATGTTTTTAGGCTACCAAATCCATCGTCTGCCCTAAGCGTTATGATATGGTTCTGCGCTATCCAAACCTCGCTCATATCCTCCTGAGACACTATCCCATACCAATAGGGGGAATGGCTACCATACGAGAATACGACCTTCATAGCCTTGTCGTTATCCTCCACTAAAAAGTCTGAAATATTAACCCCGCTTGCAGATGCAAGTACCTCTATGGTAGCCTGCTGGGGGCGTATAGGCTTGAATAAGTCAAGGTCATTGTTAAACTCGTTAAGAACAAACGGTCGCTGAGACCCGTATATCTTAATCGGCTCACCGCTGTAAATGTCATCGTCCACAATGAATTGCAGTTTGCATAGCAAATCATCAACATTTGTGAACTCCATTATGAACTTTACAGCCATTATCCTACTCTGTTTATCCGGGCATTAGACCTCGCCAATACGCCTACTAAATCCTGACCTCTCTGCACAAAGGTAACATTGCCTCGGATAGCAAGACCACCTGGCCCTACGGCAAGTCCTCCACCTAATCCGGGGCCTATTCTTGGGGCAGCTGTGCCAAGTAATCTGCTTGCTACACCTGCTGTTCCTGCCCCTGATCCGGGAGCAACAGATTCAGATATTGCACGTATTGCAGTCAGCAATGCCAACTTTGCTAATTCCTTTAATATTGTTTTACCAAGTTCTTTTAGTGCTGCTTGAAAGTCCTCGATTGCAAGTTGTCCATCTTTGAACCCATCCACAAAATTATCTATGAACGTGCTAAGTGAACGCTCAAACACACCCGCTATTGCATCTACAATAGGCTTGAGTTCTTCACTACGCTGTTTTGCTAATGCTAATTGTAGATTGTATTGCTCAAATGATTCTATTAATTCAGGAGGTATGTTTAGTGGTAAGTCTGCTCCTTTCAGTTTTATTGACTTCGGAATAGTTTTTTCAAGTTGCTTTAATGTTTCTTCGTTAAAATCAAAAACTGGAGTAAATCTGACCTTTCCTGCCTCTATCTGCCTATCTTTTAAATCTGCCTCTATTTTAGCAAGGTCAGCTTTTACCTCATCTTCTATTTTTAGTGTTAGTTGAGGCTTTTTTAGTTTTTCAATTTCGCCTTCAATCTTTGTTATCTCAGATTTTATTCTGCCATATTCAGCAGTAATCTTCGATGTCCCTTCAAGTATTTTATTTAGTTTTACTAATTCAAACTCATAAGCAGCAATAGTATTTTCAATTTCTTCCCTTCTTTGCTTTTCGGCATCTGTTACCTTGCTTGATTCGTCTTTTGTCTTAGAAAAAACACCTTTGAAATCAATAGCTTTAAAAAAGTCTTTTTGAACATCTTGGAGTGACTTCACCTCATCCTTGAAGTTACCCGTCAACTGCTTTATTAATTGATCAAATGTCTTTGGTGGTTCCTTTACAAGTAAATCTACGCCAATAGATATGTCACCTCCACGCCTTAAACTCTCGTTTATGTTAGCCAAGTCCTGCTGCGTCTTGACTAAGTTTTGTGTTGTTTTTCTTTTTTTGTCAGCCTCTGCCCTTACTGCTTTTTCTTTATTGAGCAGCTTAGTTAATTGTTCTGCATAAGACTTTGCAATTTCTTCAATCTGCTTTGTCTGCTGCTCAATGAATATCCTGGCTAATAAACTTTTCAGATACTCATCGTATGACTTACGGAGGTCATCAATCGTCGTTTTCTCTGTATTTAACGACTTAAAATATTCAGGCTGAAGGCTATTGAGTTTTTTGAGTATGCCTTCCTGCTCTGCACGACTACTTGATAGTTCAGGGTAAGCACCTACCAATACAGATACCTCTGCAACTTCAGATGCAAGGCTTTCTGCAAACTTTTTTTGCTCCTCAGTAAGTACGCCTGCCTTTCCTATCAATGCGTCAAATGCAGCCCCTAACGAGCCGTATTTTTGGACAGCAAGGGTAACCAATGAAATAACTGCACTTAGCCCAATAGAAATTCCAGCAGGACTGAAAATTGCTTTTGAAAATGCCTTGAACGCATTAGTATTGCTACCTGTTTCTGCACGAAGTTGACCTAATTGATCAAATAAAACTGGAAGGTTGTTACTAATGGCAATAAATCCAAATGGAGCATCCCTGACAACCTGATTTAATCCATAGACAGCAATCCTTGAACGTCTTGCTTGCTCATCTATTTCACCAATATCTTTTCCGGCCTTTTTGGATCCATCGCTAAATACACGAATCCTATTGCCAGCTTCATCAACAACTATTGAGAAGTCGGAAATATTCTTCTTGGTAACCTTTAACTGATCGCTAAGTTCTTTATAGACCTTTGCTAAAACTTCTACTTGCTCCTTAGATGTTGCCTTTAATGCCTCCTTGCGTATAGATGCAAGTGCCTTAGTAACCTCAGCAGCAGTAGCAGTACCGGTAAGTCCAAAGTCCTTTAGTGCCTTATTATTCTGATTTAATGCACGGACAAACTCCGCAGAATCTGCGCTTATCTCAATTATTAGTTTGTCCAGTTCCATCTTCTTCTATCGGTTTTAGGTATCCGGCTTTCTTATACCGTTCAATAATAAGCAAATTCTCTATATCCTTCTCCCGGCTAAGTTTTTTGGTCTTACCATCTTCATCAAATGGCAATGGGAGGAACTTAGTCAAATCATTGGTGACCGACTTACTTCCTCCCATTACCTTTACTATCGTGTGCATAAGCAGTCTCGACTGCCGCCAGCCTTCTATCATTTCACGTTCATGCGCTTCTCTCGCTGCAACAAATTCCCAATGTAACATACAATAGAAATCGTGCGGCTTAATGCCCATGCAACCTATTGCATACCCATACAAATCACGGTAATCAATATCTACTGCGTCAGAATTTTTTTTTCCTCTGATTCAGTTTTAGCCTTCCTCTTTGCTTGGGAATCATTAAATGCCTGCCAAATGTCTGAGAACAGATTGACATTCTCTACATAAGCCACGTCCATAAAATCCAAAAAATCTTGGAATGTCATGTCAGCGTCTTGCTGCATATACAGACACCAATTTTGGTATCCATGCCATGCCATCTTAGTGATGGTGGCAGCAGTCAAGAAGTTCTGCTGATCCTCAGTTTTAACAGCATCCTTATCAAAGACCGATGATGACATACCCATCAAGGCTTGGAAGCCAAATCGTATGCCAATGCTTTTCCCTTCCGCAGAGATTAACAGATTACCGCTTGCCATATATCGTATTTGTGTGCTTAGTAGGTCGTATCCAGCGTACCGGTCATGGTCAGTTCACCGCTGAAGGTCAGGGTAGCACCGGCATCACCAGTCAAATCCAAGGAGGTAACATAGGCGGTTCCGGCAGTATAAAAGTTAGCACCGGAAGTACCATTGTAAATCCTCCAATACAACAGCGTACCAGCGTTCATCCAGTTCAACATATTCTTGTATGTGACCTGAGCCGCAGTAGGTGCTGTCTCGCAGATAGCAGCAAAAGGAATGGTAACCTGAAGGTTACCAAGCGATACGCTGATACCGCAAAAAGTTTCGGTTGAAGTTACATCACGAGTCATGTTCGTTCCGGTGGATGTAAGGCAAACGAGGGTAGAATAATTCACCCCGTCAACTGACAGTTCTAAAGGGGCGTTAATTGAATCAATAGCTGCCATTTATTGTCTTTTTATTGGTCTTGTTGTAATTCACACCTGAATCGCTCTATCTTTCGCAGAACCCATTTAGTATTGTTCTGCTCAGACAGATAGGCTGAAGATTCACGGTACAGGTTGTTTACCGAGAACCCTGCGTCCAAAGTCAAACCAAATGTTGCAATCCCCGGCATCAATATACCCTTGATGGTATTTGATATGGCATCTACAACGTCCTTGGTCATTCCCCTGTTCTGATGATGACAAATGTCAATCACAATGACGCAACCTGTCACAAACTTACTATAATTTCTCCTATCATCACCATACTGATTACCAAGCACTATAAACAGATTAGGTGCTGTGTCGGATGCAAACTCATCGTAAACGGGAATAGTTGTCCCGTTGTACGTTACATTGCCATCCAAGGCATTGAACACAGCCTTCCTAAATACCCGTTCCGGGTCTTTGTATATCATCAGATTTTTCTTAAAAGTCTTTTCAAACGCTTCTTTATCTTCTCCCTTGCATCCAAGTACGGTTCAAGGAAGAACCCACGGCCATTGTTGATTGGTGAGTACCCATCGGTATCTGCCTTTATTGGATGTCCAACCAACTTCCGGTAAATAGGATACCAAGCCTTTTTAACAATGCCCTTCTTTGCTGCCCACCGGTATATGTTCTCTTTGGCCGTAAAACCACTGCTATTGCTCTTAATACCCTTGAACTTGGCTGCATACTTCTCAAAGTACCTACGCCCCTTAAAACCGCCTCTAATGCCAAATTCGGCAAACGCTGAATGCTCTGCATCAGATCTAAACTGTACTGTGTTACTGACCCTTACAACAACAATCCCTTCTGCCAGGTCTCCAAAAGTATTGCTGTTTCCGATGTTGGCTTTTGCCTGTGCAGCAGCAACCTTTAATTCCTCCTCGCAAATGTCAATAGCACGTAGCTTCAGTTGGTCAGGTAAAACACGGAAGATATTGGCTATCTCCTTGTTGTTCTTGATTCGTATTTTGAACTGCCCTGCCATTATTCTTCTGCTATTGCAAATATTCTCCACATCCTTCTGCGTTCCTTCAGATTCGTTATGCCATTTATAGCAAACCGCTGACCACGGTAAAGAATCGTATGGCTCTTGGTAGGGGTGAAGTTTGTGGTGTACTGCACATCAAAATTGTAGGAATCAATAATCATCCCCTCATTGTGCAAGAAAGTACGGTTGGATGATGTCGGTCTTACCCATGCAAACGTCTCGTAAACAGTAGTCATGGTTTCTACACCACCGCCGCTGTCCTGCTCTGTAAGAACAGATGCCTGAAACGCTATCTTTTGGGTCTGACCAATCATATTACAAACCTTGTATTTTGACCAATAATCCTCTCAGCCTCTACTGAATAGTCAAGTTTTCCTTCCATGTACTCACCCCGATGGTTGAAGATAAAGGCAAACATCTGCAAGATTGCAAGCTTCATGTCAGCGGAAACAGAACTAATGCTGCATTCGTACTCTATGTCATATATGCCATCCAAGTCAATGACAACAAAGTCAGAGTTGACACCCACATTAGACTGCTCATTAGGCTCAAGGATTACGTTCTGTACCGGAAATGTCTGTACGATATAGTTTACAGAATTGACCGGGGAATGCGGAAGCTTGAACACATTGCCAGCATACAAGGCAACAGTCAAGTTAACCTTTTTAGATACCAATGCCTGCCCCGTAGCCTTCTCAATAGACTGCCTTGCAGCAGACAAATAGATAGGCAGGATGCTGTCATAGTCCGTGTAATCTATGGCAGCGTGTAACTTGGCTTGCTCTACTGATACCGGCTCAGAACCCGTGTCAGATATTTTGCTTGACAATATTGTATTTACCGACATTTCCGCTTCTGTAATCGTTTATGATGCCTTCCATCCAAATGGACATATCCGTTAGTTCTTGGGTAGGATCAAGCTCTATTGACCTGTCTATGGCCTTCTGAGATGCCTTCCGGTATCTTTTCTCATCATCTAACTTCTCAATGGCCTTTACCCACTCCCCAACATCATCCCTATCCTTCACAAATATACCCGCATTTCCGCAATTCTCTTTTAAGCCATCGGTAGGCGAAGCAATCACCGGGATGCCTGATGCCATCGCTTCAGTAGCAGTCCTTCCCCAAGATTCGTACTTGGATGGCATTATCAGAATCCTTGTCAGTTTATAGGCTTCCCTGATGTCCTGCTGTTTGCCCATAATCCGAACATTTGACGGCTGATCGAGTATCTGACCAATCTTAATAGGCTCGGAATATGAACCAATAACACCAAGGAACTTCCGATTCGGCATCTGCTTGGCTATCTCTCGCAGGATTTCCCCTCCCTTGTTCTGATCGAGGTTAATCAGCGTAATATGCTCATTATCCCAAGGGTCCATCTCTATCCGGTAATGCCGGTAATCGGTCGGAGGATGCAGGACAAAATCGTGATGAGGGTAGGCAAGTTTCTCCTTAATCCAATGACTATTGTAAATAATAAATTGAGGCCTGTCTGCCCCAATGATATGCTCTCTTGGGAAGTCGTTATGGATGATCTGAAATACCGGTTTACCAAACATCCCGGCTAACTGTTGCGACCAAGCCGAGTAATCGAGATGGGTAAACACAGCATCTGCCCATTGGAATAGGCTTATCTCGGTGTACTGATCCGGGGGAAACACATCTACGTTGTCATAAACGTAGTGGGATTCTATCTTGTGTATGTTAGCCTGCTTCAGCAAAATCTTTACAGTATGACCTTGGCTTTGCAGAAACCGGTTCATCTGATGCAACATCATTTCCGCACCGCAAACGTGTATGGGAGGGTACAGATGCATTGAGCATAAAATGTTAGCCATATTTGCTTAAATTATTATCCATGATTCTGGGTAGATATCTCTCGTTTCCAAGTGCGATGCCGCCGGTCCGAACCATTGTTTGGGGGCTACTACGCATTCAGGTTTATGCGATAACCATGCACCCCACCAACTAAATGTGCTGTTGGCAATGATATGTTTTTTGCAGCTTATCATGTTATACATGGCATCAAGGGTATTACCACGGTGTATAGTGTGAAACTGTATCTCCGGCAGATATGCTACTGCCCTATCAGGCTCATCACTAAATAACATAATCTTTTGACTACCGGTAATCTTTACGGCATTGTAATAATACTCCGGTGGACAAATTGGATGATAGTCACTTCCATAGTCTCCCATCCTTACGTGTAATGCCGTGAAAGGTGGCGAATATTGCAGTTGTTGCCAAAACTTTAGATAGTATCGTATCTCATCCTCGCAATGCTTAAAATACTTCTCGCTTTGCATATGACCGGTCAAATCCACATTATCAGGTACAAACAAATCGCTGTATCCCCAGTGCATGAAATGCTCAGGATATGGAGTGCCATCCCACAAAGGAAGTGGACGAAGTAAAGCATCTCCTATATTGTAGTTATCCTCAATGCTAAAACGATTTAGTTGGTCATGATTCACCCATTTTGGGAATGCGAACTCCCGTCCGTACTTACGTGCAATGCCAATAGTACTTGCAACTTGAAACATCTGATTCCCAAGCCTGCCATATCTACCCAAGGCACTAAAAATCATCATTGCGCTTACGATGATGGTTAAAGATTACAGGATAACAGTCAGATTCATATCCAGTATGGTCATAGATAAATTGCCCGTTATTGTACGATGCCGGCCACCAATGCTTTTCTATTCCATATTTAGCCGCTACGCAGGTAAGTATTGCCTGATCGTGCCGGTGTTCTTGAAATCCGATAAAATGCGTTTCACATGGACTGTCATCAATAAACCCAGGTATCTGACACCAAAGCAGCCACTCATGTATAAATGACCGACCAAAGTCATTATTGCGTACAATTATGACTGATGCCTGACATTGCTTACCAATCTTGTACGGCTTTGGTAGTATCGCATTTTGAACATTGTACTTGCACCAATGCTCATGCTCGTACATATTTCCAAACAGAAATACATCTTTGCCGTGATATCGAATGTAACCTATGTTATTTATGAACTCTACACCGGCATCTGTGTAAACTAAATACTGATTTTCTTTAAGTGCCTGTAAGGCTTGTAATATAATTTTGGGTTTCCATAACCAATATCCTGCACCTCTATCTTGTGACAGAATTTTATTATTTACCTGCTTCCATTTCTCATCAAGAATATCCAATGAATACCTATAACTGCTGTAACATCCATGCTTTATTGCGCTGTCTTGACACAATTCAGCAGCCTTGGTCATACGATCATCGGAATATGTGATGTGATGTATCATTGGATGCTTTTTAGGTATTCTTCAGATGCCTTGAAAGTATCGGTGTAATCGACATTTCTATTCCATAAGTCAGAATGCGATGGTGCTTGTACTGCAAGGAATGGAACTGTGCAAAGTGCATAGAAGTCCGGTAGCCTTTCACTCAGCCAAGCGTCATACATCATTTTACTGTTAGGCTGGTAATTATGAACAATGTAATCTACCGCTGCCCTGTGATATCCTATTGCATGGGTAGTATAACCACAGAATACCCTTCTTAGGTAATTAGAGACGTATTGCGGCTCTTTGTGTTCAGGATAAGGCCTTGCATTCATTCCGTAATAAATGAGCATAGAATTGAGCCAAAATTCATCCTCATGGGTATGAACTTGCTCAACGACATTCATATTACGGAACCGGCAATCATCCTCAAGGACTAATATTCGGTCAAGATCAGACTTACTAAAATTTTTTAATATCTCGTAGTGGGAGTGGTTGAACGAATCACGTGGAGTATCCATCGGTAACGCATCGAAATACTCATATCGAAGGTTTATGAGATCAGCGTGCTTGTCAAATTCCTTCCTTCTGTCCTCTCGCTCCGGCTGTGACAAGACCACAACCTAATATCGTGACTGGGAAACAGATCGGAAGAGCACACGTCTGAACTCCAGTCACCGGCTATGATCTCGTATGCCGTCTTC
>OGWA01000045.1_pt1 | contig 12425 bp, 16 predicted proteins | sample 1575901 | NCBI WGS metagenome assembly OGWA01 (sample SAMN07581541, study PRJEB24739) | freshwater metagenome
TTTTTTTTTTTCAAGCAGAAGACGGCATACGAGATCATAGCCGGTGACTGGAGTTCAGACGTGTGCTCTTCCGATCTGTTTCCCAGTCACGATATCCGCACCAGTTCTGAGTTGAATGTTTTTTTAACTGTCCTAGAGATTCTGTAAATACTCCTATTGCATCTCTATGATTGTTTTTTGATTTATTTAACCATGTTGTTCCGTACGGCATTTTTATAGAATTTGTGCAACTATTTAAAATGTCTGTATTTGATGTTATTATTGCCGTATAATACGTTTGATTTGCAATAACTGTTTCTGCTTTTTCTGTCATGCTACAAATAGGATATGGTGGTTCATTTATATCTACAAATATTTTATTAGATGCATCAGAAAAAAAAGTAACAGGACCACCAATTCCTTGATTGTTTCCAAATCTATTAAAATGAATTTCGTAAGATTCAGATAAATCTTTTATTGTGTGTGGTGGTATTAGATGGTCGGCATTAAATATTAATGGTTTCATTTTATAAAAATTATATTATCACCCAATCAGCACAGTATATATCTTGCCAATCTTGTGGACCGTTCGATCCAAACCAAATCTTTGGTGCAATCGTTTTACCTTGTCCAATCCAAGCTCCCCACCAACTAAAAGAACTATTAGTAATAATATGCCCCGAACATTTACTCATGGCATACATGTCTTCTCCTTCATTTGTAAAAGGAGAAAATTCGTGTTCTGAAAATGTTTGTTTACACCAATCAAGATCATCACTAAAGAATAAAAATTTTTTATTAGGAAAATGTTTCATTGCTTCACGATACCATTCTATAGAAGCAACTGGATGAATGTCTTGAATTGGTAAATAGTCTCCGCGCCTAATGTGAACTGAAACAAATTCTTTACCTTCAAACCACTCATCTACTTTTTGTGTTACATTATTTTTAAATGTAAATTCGTTTCGTATGAAGTCTGAACAGTGTTTAAAATATTTTTCACTTTGAAAATAGCCAGAATAATCTATATTATCTGGCAACTGAAAAACCGCTGGTTCAAATCCAAAACTCTCTAAATGTGCTCGTTGGCATTGGTGTACTCCGTCTTTGGCTGTTATATTAAACCAGTTTGGTAGTTGTGTGTTTTTTAATGGAAAACAGTAATCGTAACCGTTCTTTTTTGCAATACCCACAATTGCAGCGTATTGAAACATCTGATTTCCTAAACGACCAAAGTTCCCAATAAACGAAAATGTTATCACTTGATTATTTCCTCGAACAAAAAATCGTCAGCAGGAAGCAGATTGACTAATGCATTTAGATTGTGTTTTATTGATTTTATTTTAGATTCATATAATTCACGAGATAACAAATCTAATACCAATTGTTCGCTGTCTTTATCTAACCATATTATTCCTTCTGGATCGAATTCTTTTGGTAGTTTTTTTGTTCCCCAGTATATGGGCACAGTTCCTGTCGCAAAACAATCTGTTAATTTTTCAGTATAATAAGCGTCGTAATTACCATTTTCTATAATTATACTAAACATGTAATATCCTATTCCTTCTAATTTAGTATTCCAAGGATTCATAGGATCTATTACTGTTCTTTTGGTGCCGTGTGCCCCACCAAACACATCAAATCCTTTATCGATAGCAAGTTTGGCTATTTTATGACGGTACACATGTCCTTCTGTAAACACTTTGGGAGAAGCAAACATAGAACATGTTTTAGTTTTTTCGTATATTCCCCACTCTGTTTTTCGTATCCAAGGATAGTTGCTACCGTTTGGACAATATTTAAAACGAGAATCTAAATCTAATAAAGATTGATCGCACGTATAAATTGCAGTATAAAAATTTTCAAATAAAACTTTGTGGTTGTGTATTAAAAAGTTATATACGTTTGGAATGATATATCGTGATTCACATATCCAACCATACCTTTTATTTTTTGGAGTGGTTCCATCTGGCTGAAATAATAATCCTTGATCCACGTGTATGTCGTAGTCACCTGCATCTAAACACCAATCAAATTTTTTAGGGATTACATTAGAACAAGAAGAATATTTGGTTTCAAATGGTAGCCCTATTCCTTTTATTTTGTACCGGGAGTCTGCCATTTTATCAAATCCTCACTCATTCCTAGTTTTTTTAGTGCTTCTTTTTTAGAGTCAGCATCCGCTAGTCCCATAACAATAACACTGTTTTGATTTTCATTACCTGGCCATACACAATAATCGGGGCCTACAAATTTCATTCGAAATCCATCTTTTTGATAAAACGAATGCAAAATACCAATCAGTGCTTCGTGATCAAACCACTGGCCATTACTCATCATCTGTCTAGCCATAAAGTTCCAATGTTGTAAAAACTCTAATACTTTAGAATTAAATGCCAGATAAATTGGTGAAGCTTTAGCTGCGTGTAGCTTGGGAGTTGAACACGCAACAGCAAGATCAGTATTGCCTTCAAACTGATCGAATATATTCAGAGACTTTCTTACATCAGAATCAATATCTAACCATATAATTGGTTTTTGTTTATCTATTAGTGTTTTGTAGATAAAGGCAGGTTTACTTAAACAATTTTTTTGATACGATCCAAGAGACGGTTTTTCTTGAATATCATAAGGGATACCAAGAGTTTCTAATTGTTTTTTTAACCGATAAGCGTGGTCGCTATAATAGGTTTTACCGTCTATATCACTATAAAAAGAAATCACTTCAGTTTGCATAATTAAGAGTTTCCTATATGGTATTTAGGCACTAGTTGCCATTCTTTCTTTTCTTTATGAGGAATAATTTTTAATTGTGCCAGAGAAATAATAGGCTCTGCATATTCTTCTGGATCAACAGCTTCTACCAGTCCCCATTCTACAAGAAGCTTTACAATCATGTTACGACGACCTAAATCGGTGTCGTCTATATCTGTCTCAAGACCATCAAGGTCTAACATTTCTTTAAAATGCATAATAGCGTAGCGTCCTCGTTTGTGGAGAATATGACAGCTTTGATACAGTTTTTTTTCTTTCTTGGACGATACTCCCATACGGGTAAGTGTCTCTTTGACCTTTAAGAAATCGTCTTTAGTTTTTAGTTTGACTTCCACTCCAAGGCCATCAAAAATATCTTCGGGTTCCATAATAATCCGCTTTCATTTAAAATTTCAGTAACACAGAATTATTTAGGAATTTTGGTATTTGTGCCGCCTTGGTCCAAACGGGCAAAAATAGCTTTCCAATCATCTTCAGAAATCAATTCTACTACCTGTTTGGCTTTGGTGTGAGAGTAGCCGTATAAAGTCTTTAAAGCGTCTATACGGTCATTAGACTCGTCCTTGATCCACTTGCTGTATCGTTTACGGGCCCTGGCAGACACCCGAAGAAAGTCATATTGAAGCTTTTTACCCAGACCGGGTAGACGATTCATTTCGTTTGCCAGAAAGATTGTATCAGAAAAATACGAAAGACCACGGTTAGCTAGAAACGGATTGTACTCCCGTTCACACCCAGGATCTTCATCCATAAGTGAAATTTTTGTCTGATTTATTGAATTTAAGAAATCAAACGGATTCATTCTTTGAACTCACAATTCATCATTAATTCCACCATAAACGCACACAGATTTATCTCTTGGTCGGCCACGAAAGCGGTCTTGTACTGGTATTCACCTACAATTACAACTGCCTGAGGAATGCTCTTGGGATCTAGATACTCGTATAAGCCATCGTAGACCTTCCTAAACACGTCCTGAGGACTGTTGTCTAGATTGTTGGCTACCCATTTACGGATCTCTGTAAAGTTTTTAGTCTTCAGAAATCCCATCAGTTCCTTGATATTAAGTTCCCCAGCCGTACTAAGAATTCCAATATCAATAACTCCAGCTGCAGAGTACCGTTGGAGTTCGTTCAGGGTACGACGAAAATCCGGAAAAAACTTGACGACGACCTTAGACAGCACCTTAAGATCGTACTTGATGCCTTCCTCATCTAGGATAGCCTGACAACGAGACAAGAACTGCTTGGCCAGTTCTGGGCGTTCCTTGGATGGAAAGTTAAAGTCAATAACCGTACAACGGGAATGAATCGGCTCAATGATGCGATTCTTGTAGTTACACGTCAGGATAAATCGACAAGTTTTGGCAAACTCCTCAATTGCTCCACGAAGGGCCGGTTGAATGCTTTGGGCATTAGAATAGTCAAACTCATCCAGAATAACAATCTTTTGCTTGGCTCCTTCCGAAAGAGACACCGTACTGGCAAACTGCCGAATCTTGGTTCGTAGGGTATCAATATTACCGTCTTCAGAACAGTTGATCAGGATGTAGTCTGCGCCTAGTTGGGCACACAAGGCTTTGGCTACTGTGGTTTTACCCATACCGGGCTTGCCTGCTAGGAGCAGATTAGGACATTCTCCAGATTCTACAATACTATTAAATGTATCCTTTAGGTCTTGGGGAAGAACACAATGATCAATAATTGCAGGACGATACTTCTCTACGAGAAGTCCGATAGCATCATTTACGGTTAGCATATTATCCCTTGTATGTGCTGCTGGCGTCCATAGCGACCCAATATGTTAGTGGACGGCTGGCATTGGTAAACTGACCTATTACGCTCTTGGAAAGTGAAACGTGGTAATCGCCGTCTAGCATCTTCATGTTTTCCATCTTGAAGTTGAACGAGAACTCGGCTTCGTCCTTGTTATCTCCAACCTCAATAGAAAAGACATTACAGGTTGGATCCTTCATGTCCTTTACTACTGCAAGTACCTTGTCGTCTTCAGATACAAAACACAGATCAGGATTGCCTAGAACTGCACCTGCTCGTTGCAGCTCCTTGAAGTCGTCTGCGGTGAGATCAAACTCCACAGCTGATTCAATCTTCTTGATGCTCTTCGTGGGATACGACAGGAGTTTAGGATCAGAATAATAGTACTTCACAGTAGAACCACGAGTTCCTGTAATGGTCATGTACTTGTCTTGAAACGTAAACTCGGGCTCTTGAAACAGCGAGATTACACCCAGAAGCTTGTTAAGATCCCAGATACCAAATTCCGTATCAAAAGATTCTTCAATCTCCACCTCTGCCATAATATTCTTGGTAGGAGACATAGTTGTAATCTTGGAACCGGGCTTTACATACAGATTAGAATTAATACCACTGAAATTCTTAAGAATGTTCAGCGTGTCCTTAGAAATTGTTGTTGTCGCTTTAGTCATAATATAAAAATCCTTTATTTGTTAAATCGTTCAAAATTTTCAAAATCATCATTATCAGAGGTATGGCCATGACGAAGATCATTTAGCCAACCTTGTTGGTTGGGTTTTCGGCCACGCTTTTTCTTTCTACGTGCAGCCGCTTCTTTTTGTTCTCGCCTCCAACGCTCATATTCCGATTCAGGTTCTGGTGTATACATCAAAACTCCTCTAGATGTGGCATAAGAGTCTTCAGTTTGTGGTCAATAAAATACTGAAGCAGCTTATCTCTGCCTTTTCCTTTCTGTGATTCGTAGGTTTCTAGAATACGATCTTGTAGATCTGTTGGTACATTACTCATATCGATTAGTGTGCTATTCCTAATGTATTTAGGATTCTCATAAAATGTAGACGATTCTGCGTCTTTCTTGATTTGAGCCAAACGCTTTTGCGTGAGTGGTGTTTGTCGCTTACCATCAACAATAAATGTATCATCATCACTAAGCATGTTGGGGATACCGTCGCTGGAATCACCACCCACAATATGCTCAAACAGCACACCACGTGGATCGGCACATGTAAGATATTTATCTGTGGTAGGTCCGTATTGTTCTACGTTTGGAAAAATTTGTAGCTGCTGAAAATCCTTATCATTAGAAACAATAAGAATTTTTTCACTTTGAGAATATGTCTTGCAAAGCGTGTAGATAATATCGTCTGCTTCTGCTCCTTGTAGGCGAATACTAGGATACGGAAAAATATCTTTAATTTCTTCACGAAGAATGTCTAGCACATCAAAGACTGCCTTCCATTCATCTTTCTTAGCTTCTTGCTGCTTCTTACGATTTGCTTTGTAATACGGAAAAATTTGTTTACGCCAATAGTTACTGCCATCATTACAAAGAATCATTTCTCCGTATTGGCGAAACTTTGTGCGGTATTTACGATACGTATTCAGGACAGTGTGGCGAATGTAATCTTCATTTAGAGGTTCGCCGTCTTTAGACGCCTGAAAAATATTAGCCAGAATAATCTGGTTATTGTCGATAAGTAACATGCTTTAATTGTACCACATAAAAACTAAAAGTCAAAAGATTTGTACCCATTGTTCTGAATTTGCGTCAACAATATATTTGTACAATCTTCCAGTATCTGGATTAAACCACTCATCTCCCTGTTCCACTCTAGTTGGAGGAGTAGAAGAGTTATAATATGTAACTGTTACACCTGTTCTTTCACCTATTAAAGGTTCCCAACCGGAGTTTTTATGTTCTGGAGATTTGCAAAGATCTGGATCTTTAGCTGCAATGTATGCTTTACCATTTTTGTATACGATATCATCGGTTTTATACTGTATGCAGTTTCCTGCAGCATCAGCAACTTTAAAAATGCCTATAAAATTAGCCATTAAGAATTTCCTTAAATTCCTCTAAAGTAGTTATCATTTGTTTGATTTTACGCTTACCGAGAAATGAAAACCCCTCTTTAAGGTCTGCATCTTTGCCCTTATATGCAATTTTTAATTCTTTGATGTGTGGATCTAGAACTTTTACCAAACGCTTATAGTGTATGGGCTTAATACCTTCGCTACGAAGCCATTCCTGGTGATCAATATTTTTTAGCCCCTCATTAATAGCCAAATCGTAAAAATGGTCGATACGACCTTCAATCACCGCCATGTATTCTATACTTTTCTTTAGAATACGTTCTTGTACATTAACCTTTTCCTTGTTAGGATCTTCAACCTTGGCTGGTCGAACTAGACCTTGATGAATAATTTGATCCACATTTTTCCTGATCATATCAAGAGTTTCTGGTCGTAGTTTGGCTCCCAGATTCATAATACGGCAACGGCTACCAATATAGATAAACTCCATAGCATTGATATCGCATGCTGCAGCCGCCTTGATGTCCTTTTTAGAATACTCGTTCTTCATCATCCAGTCGATGACCCAAGGCTTGCACATGTTATTATCACACGAATAACTGTACCAGTTAATAGCCCGTAGAATCTTGGTATCGTATTCTTCTGGGGTTAGCTTGTCGGCATCCTTCCATACAGGTTCGCTACCCATGATTAGGGAGTCTACAGAATCTCCCCTACCGATGCGACGTGACACCTTTTTCTTTTTCTTTTTCATACAATCCTGCTAAAGTTCTTTTTCTTGTCGAATTGAACAACGTGATTGAATCTATCTAGTAGTTGGTCCGTCTTATGGCTGATGACATAGACGTTTGCACGGGCACCAAAACTAGATAGCAGTTTCATCAGCTCATCCACTCCACCACTGTCCAAACTGGAATCAAATACTTCATCCAGAATAAGCAGATTAGTATTGACACTGTTCTTCAGTTTTGCGATCTCTCGCCATGTCAGAAGCAGTGCCAGATCGATTCTCATCTTCTCGCCTTCGCTAAACGATTCGTAACAGAACTCGTCACGATGGCGGCTCTTGATAACTTCATTAAACTCCTCGTCTAGATGGAAGTTTGCGTAAAAGTCCATATTGTTCAAATACTTGTTCACATACTTGTTGATTAATGGAATATAATATTTTACAATCTTGGCTTTGATTCCACTGTCCTTGAACAAGAATACTAGTTTATCATACGAACGGAGAGTGTCAAGAGCTTTCTGTTTCTTTTCCAAAAGTTTTCCTTGTTTTGATAATAGATCAGAAAGGCGGTCTTGGGCTTCTTGAATCTTGGCTTGTGTGTCTGCGGTTTCTACCACCGCCAGCATCTCTTGATCCAAACGTTCATTGAGTTTGATCAGAGATTCCATGGTCTGTTCTTTGGCAGAAGCTTTGATAATTAGATCATTAAGTTTATTCTGAACAGACGTAATCTTGTTCAGATTATTCTTAGACATATTGATGGCTTCTTTTATGCGGTCCAACGAGCGATGTTGCTCTTTGGCCTTTTCAGACTTCTCTGCGATGACTGTCTCTTTGTGTTCTTTACTGATGGTTTGCCTGCAAGTCGGACAACTGTGGTTCTTTTCGAAGAACTGGATATCCGCTTGTACGCTTTCAATGGTGCTTTCGAGTTTGAAAAGAACGATCTGTTGCTTCTTAAGTTCGGCATTTATTTGGTCTCCTGGTTCAATTTCTGTCTCCAGTTCTTTCATAGACTTCTGGAGTGTTTTAATATCTTTGGAAAGAGCCTTAATAGTTTCTGCATTTTCTTCCAGTGTTTTTTTACGGTCTGCCACACGATCTGACGTATTACGCTGGTACGACTCTAACACCTCTTTGGTTGCAGACACTTTCTCGTTTACTAATACGAGTTCTGATTCCACTGCTTGTAGGTTGCCTTTGGCAGTACCAATCTTGGTCTTTAGTACACCGTTCATCTCAGAGAAAATACCAATGTCTAGGATATTTTCAATTACTAGACGGCGATCTGCTGGTGTTAACTGCATGAACGGAATAAACGAAGACGAACCCAGCACAACCACCTGAGAGAACGTTTTGTGGTTCATGCCCACAATTTGTTCTTCTAAAATCTTTTGGTAATCTTTGCTTTTAGCATCTTCGTTTACCAGTTCGTCGTCCTTGTAAATCTTGAAAACCTTGGGTGCCAGACCACGAACAATCTTGTATTCGGTTTTACCGATACTAAACTCCAACTCCACAACACAATTTTTCTTGTTGATGCTGTTTACAAGTTGAGGAATGTTCATGTTACGGAACGGCTTACCGAACAGGGCAAAGCTAATAGAGTCTAGGAACGCAAACGATTTGCCGTTGCCGTTGGAACCACACACCAAAGTTGTGTTGTTTTTGTTTAGGTTAATTTCAGTAAACGTATTACCAAAAGAACCAAAGTTCTTAAAACGAACAGTCTTGAATGTGATCACTCTAAACTCTCCATATAAATTTCACGCACAATATTCTTTAACTCTTCCTTGTTGTCTGCTTCCATACCGTCAATTTCTTTATTGATGAGACTTAAGGTGTCTTCAGAGATATCCAGTTCACCTTCTTCTTTGGTACGATCCGTTAAATCTTCAATAATACTGACGTTAGCGGGTTCTGCCGCGTACAGGCTGTCAATAAACTGATCAAACTTGGTTTCGCTCTTCTTTTCGTATACTAATACCTTTACATAGGTTCCCTTGTAACGAGCGGGATCAAAGTCTTGAATCAACGTTCCGTTTCGCCATTCTACATTATGGAACATCTTCATGGGATTGGAAATAAACTGAAGTTCACGAGTTTCTGTGTCTAACACGTGAAATCCCTTGATCTCGTTGGTGTCAATACTGGTCATCTGGTATTGTGTACCCAGATAGTGCACGTTACCCTTGGAACTCTTCTTGTGGAAATGACCGGATAGAACCAGATCAAATTTTTCCAAGAACTTGTCGTCCATGCCCTCACCAAACTTGACACCGGGCATGACTTCGTAACCACTAAGTTCTAAATGGCCTGCTAGTATGGTTGCCTTGGTGTCCTTGATTTTTTGCATGAAGCGATCTTTATTCTCTTCATTAATCCACGGAACCATCAGAATAGTGGAACCATTAAAACATACTTCTTGAGCGTCTTCGTACAAATGAAATGAAGGATGGCACTCTGCCAGTACTTCTTTGGGAGAGTTTAATCGGTTTGTGTTTTTGTAAAATACGTCATGGTTGCCCAATATGCAGTGTAGTTCTACTCCGTTCTGGTCAAACCAATCGATAAATCGCTTCTTAGTGTGGTGAAGTGTATTAAAGTTTACAAACTTTCGGCGGTCAAACAGGTCGCCTAAGTGAAGAACTTTAGTAATTCCGTGTTCTTTGAGATACGGAAAAAACTGTTCTTCAAAAAACTTTAAAAAGTGATTCAAAAATAATGGAGAATCACCACGAGCTCCAAAATGCGTATCACCAATAACTGCAATTTTCATGATTTTTTACGACGCTTTTTTCGCTTTTTGGGTTCGTATTTCTTTATATCATTTTCTGATATTTGAAACAAGTCACTTAAAGCTTCGCGTTCACTGTCCTTTTCAAAGTAGTTTTCTTTGAACCACTTGTGTAGTGTACCATCATCCATCTCTTCTGTCAACTTAAATTTAACGTAAGCTTGCTTTTTTTCTCTTTCTATTCGTCGTAAAAATGCATAGTATATTATTTGAGTAAAATACGAAAATGGATTTTTTGATTTTCGTGGATTAAAATTGTGGGCGTACATCAAACAATTTTCTATAGCATCTCCTATCATTTCGTCTTTATATGAGTATTTTGTAAAATTAGATTTAGAACATAATCGTTCTGCTATTTTTAAAAAACATTCTCCTATAAAATTGGAAACAGGAGGACGGTCATCCCCACTTTCTTCTGCTTCTTTAATTTCTTTTTTCCATTTTATCATTTCATCCAAAAACTTTTTATTATCAACGTAATGTTCGTCATTTGTTTTTTTGGATACTTTTATATTTTCTTCAGTTTTAGATTTTTTAGACTTTCCACTTGACATCATGTAAAATTCCTGTTATAATATATTGTCTGAGTAAAAAAGAAGAATTAAGTTATTTGTAGTCATCAGAAGAGGGATCAGGATTCCAATCCGTCCAGCTGTTGCCTAAATTCTTTCTATCCTTCTTGTTTCCAGTATACTTGTTAGGGTTCATACCCTCACCGTTTCCATTAGTAATCTCGTTAATAATTTCTCCAAACTCTTTTCGGTCTAAAATACCCGACTTTAAGAGTTCCACTATAACATCAGGAGAAAATACGAGGTTCATAAACACCATTTTATCATCAGATTTGCGTTTTGCAAGATCTTTTATGTTGGATTCTTCTTCCATGATCTTGTCGCCTTTTTCTAGTAAATCGCGTATATGTTGATCTAAAAAATCAAACGGATCATTATGATTTGGAGCACCTGTTATTCCGTCTAACGGGATTTTTTTAGCCTTGGTTCTTGGAGATGGATTTGTGTCTTGTTTTTCTTTTTCTACTTCGTATAAAGCAGACACATCACTAGAAGCAGTTACGATAGTATTGATTGCGTCTTTAGATATGACAGCAACGCGATCATCAGATAACATCAACCAATCTTTTAGCATAAACAGTTCACGCATTCCACCGAATAAATCTGCCTGTACAGTAGATTTAAAGATCATGGGTCTGTACACTTTAATCTTATCATCACGACCAACTCTAACACTACCAATTATATCCTCACCCGATTTCAGTTTGATTATTTTGTACTTCTTCATGTGTCTCCTTCGGTAGTTGTACAGATATTAGCTTGTAAGGAAATCCTTCATTAGTATATATTTTTAGACGCTCATTCAAATGATTCATGCCATGGTTAATATATTTTTTATAACGTAAATCGTCAGCAATATCAATTAATTTCATTTGAACTTTTGATTCGCTTTTTCGTAGTCCTCTTCCTATAGACTGAAGAACACGAATTACAGATTTTGATGGTGAAGCAAAAATAATATTGTGTATGTTTCTAATATTTATGCCTGTAGAACATGTGCCGTATGAAGCAATAAGAGTAGAGTCTGTCCCTTTGTCCATTACTTTACGAATCTGTTCTCGCTCTTCAACTTCTGTTGCTCCGTGAATAAAATACACCGGTTTATTAGAACTTTGTTTAATCAAATCGTGTAATGGCTTGCCTTGAAGTTCAACAAAATTAAAAAGAACTAAAGTATTTCCTGACAGTTTGTTGCATAACTCTTTTATAAAATTATTTCTTCTTTTGTTGCTAACAACCCAACGAATCTCGTCTACGTATTGCATTCGTTTAGTTGTTTCCAAATCTTCGAGGGAATATTGTAATTGCAAACAATCTATCTTTATGCTAGACAAAAGATCTTGATCTATAAGTTTTTTTGTTGTGGTTGTATGATATGTTGGACCAAATAATCCTTCTATGACTAGCTTATGTGTTTGAGTACCGTCTAAAGTACCTGTTGTTCCTATTCGATATACAGTTTTTCTGGCTTTGGTCATAATAGAGTTTAAAGATTTAGCTTTAAACAGATGGCATTCATCACCAAATACACCAATAAAATCATCAAAATAATCGTACGGTTGATTGTAGATACTTTGCCATGTAGAAATGATTATTCGTTTAGATGATGTTTTTTCTTTTCCAGACATCACTGTGTGGATATTTCTGTCTGCTTTCCACGAATCGTGTTTAGAATAATCACGAAAATCTGCCAACATTTGAGCAACAAGACTGGTGGTTGGAACAATAATTAAAATTTTTCCGTTTGAATGCTTGTCCAAAAT
>OGWA01000046.1_pt1 | contig 12419 bp, 24 predicted proteins | sample 1575901 | NCBI WGS metagenome assembly OGWA01 (sample SAMN07581541, study PRJEB24739) | freshwater metagenome
GTATCTCATCCTACTATGACCCAACCACATACAAGTTTGACTTTGCTATTGGTGGCATGCCTTTCATTGCTGCCATTACAGACAATACTCCATACCGCCGACAGACTGCAGAGTTTAGAACTCAGCGTGTGGACCAACTTCGTGACCCAGGTGAGCAGTCACTATCTGGCTCTGGCTATTGGATTCGTTCTCAATCATCTTTCCATCTTGGCACTGGCTCTCAGTATCAAGAACCAATCGTTGGAACCCTTGAGGAAGCACGCTTTAGATATTACGATTCAATAGGCATTGACCCTTGGACACCAGGACAGATTAAGTTACTGCGTTCTTGTGCGCTACAAGAAGGTTCTTCTTCTCGTGCTGGCGTATTTTCTACCACAATCAGTGGTGTTAATTATCTTATCAAGGTAACAGGCGCATCAACTGAAACTATCCGTGTTCTTAAAATCAATGTGGCTACAGGTGCTGAAACTACAGTCCTTAATAACACTGATATTACTGAAACAATTTTGTATGGGTGCATGGGTGGTAATGACTTGATGCTAGTCACGCCTACTAAAGTATGGCGATATTCATTTGATGCAGCAAGCCCTGCATTGCACCAAGATTATGCAATCAACTCAGCCAATGCTGCAACTGCAACTATTGCTTATGTGAAGCAACGCTTTATTCTTGCCTATACAGATGTTAATAAAAATACATTTGTGTATGAACTCAACCGCAACACTGGTTCAACTATTAACCTAAGCACACTTACTGCTGTTAATGGTTCAACCACATTACCTATTGGCTTTACCTTTACTGCTGTAACAGAAGCCAGCGCTGCTATTTATGTTGGTGGCTACTCAGGTGATGAGGGTACTGCATACAAGATTACAGTAGATAGCACTGGTGCATTGACCACAATGACTAGCGTATTGCAGTTACCTCGTGGTGAGATTATGACTGCCATGTATGGATACCTTGGTACCTATGTAGTTCTTGGTACCAACCAAGGAGTTCGTGTAGCCATTGCTGATGATGCTGCCAACCTATCCTATGGACCAATCGTTGTCCCTGTAACTGGAAATATCTATGCTTTTACTGCTCGTAATGAGTATGTGTATGCAGGTGTTAAGGCTTTCATTGGTGGACACTCAGGCTTAGTTCGCATTAACCTAGGTCAACCACTGCAATCAGGTGGTTATGCCTGGGCTAAAGATGTTTATTCAGAATCACACACTGGAAGTGTATGGGCTATTGCCACTACTCCAGATGGTCGTAAAGCATTTACTGTAGAAGATTCAGGTTTATGGCTTGAAGATGATGCTGATTTAGTTGAGTCTGGTGAATTAACCACAGGTATTATCCGCTATGAAACCCTTGAGAACAAAGCATGGAAGCGTATTAAGTTGCGCACTGAAGGAACTTTACAAGGTGATATTGATATTTTCCGTGTAGTAGACGGAACTGATACAGCCTTTAGAACAGTAGCCCAAGGAAGCACAACTGATTATGACTATGACCTCTCCTCGGTTTTTGAAGATATTGATGTTGAAGCGCAGTTTAAGTTCAGACTCAATCGTAATGATACGGATGCCACGACTGGTGCTGTTATCTATGGTTATTCTGTTAAGGCTCTGCCTACTCCTACTCGTGCTGATGTTATTCAGATTCCTGTATTTTGTTTTGATTCAGAGCGTGACCGTAATAAAAATATTATGGGATTCCAAGGTTATGCTCTAGGTAGATTGCAAGCGCTCAAGGCTATGGAAGCCCAAGGCGAAACTATCATCATCCAAGATTTCACTGCTGATGGAGAACCTATTGAAGCAGTGATTGAGCAGGTGTCTTTCACCCGCACAGCGCCACCTAACAATAACTACTCTGGTTATGGTGGCATTATTCAAATCATCGCTCGTACTGTCGTTTAAACATAAGGAATAACATGACTCCTGCTGATTGGGCTGCATTAGCCGTATCCATTACTACCCTTGTTGGCGCACTAGCCATGGGTGTTAAGCATTTAACTAAACATTATCTGTCGGAACTAAAGCCCAACAGTGGGTCAAGTCTAAAAGACAAGGTGACCAGCCTAGACCAAAAGGTTGACCTACTAACAGAACTCGTCAAAGAAGTATTAAGGAAGTGACCAATGACCAAACCTTTCGTTGCCAAATCTGCAACCCCTGCTGCGATTGCCATGCTCAGACAGGCGACTGCTCTTGCACCGTGGCGCAGAAAAGCAACAGACGGATTACTCCCTTCCATTGCTCATTTAAAACAAAGTCCTAACTCAGACCATAATACGGGTCTTGCTGTAGACTTAACGCATGACCCAAAGCACGGGATTGATTGCGCAGAAATCTTCCAAAAACTTAAAGAAGATGAGCGAGTTGAATATCTCATATTCAATAACAAGATATGGTCCCGCAAATACGCAAAGCAAGGTGACCGTAAATATACGGGTAGTAACCCACATAAGTCACACATCCATGTTTCCATCCGACCAGAGTTTGCTAACGATACAAGCCCTTGGTTCTGGTGGAAGAATCAACCAAGCCTAACTAAGCAGATAGTGGCAGAAGCCATCGGTGGTATGCCGAAGAAAAAGGTGGCAAAAGGTAACCAAAAGTTACCTGTATGTACCTGCTGCGAAGTACATGGCAAGAAAGGCAAGTAATGGAAACACTAAAGCAAGTATCGCTGACTTGGTTCCGTGCTGCAGCATCGGCTGCTATTGCACTCTACCTCGCTGGTGAAACAGACATCAAAACACTAGGCATGGCTGCCCTCGCAGGCTTCCTTGGTCCAGTGCTAAAGTGGCTAGACCCATCGGCTACTGAATTCGGTAGAGCAAAATAACTTAATACCGTTTAAACAAAAGAACCCCCGCTTCCAGAGCAATCTGGTTGCGGGGGCTTTTTTGCATTTCCGATATGTAGTTTTCCCAACATTGCAGTGCTTCCCCAAACGCTGCAACGCTAAGAATATAGCACTATCCACCTGTACTGTAAAATCCACCAGTCTTAAAAATTGTTGGTGTCGCATTGTAAATTTGTGACATAGATTGACCGCAGCAAACAGGAACCCAGTCACTACCCATTGGTTTTTCTATCTCTTGCATGCCACCGCAGATACTGCATTTAAAGTCGTACTTCGCCATCCTCATAGTCCTTCGGTGTAGGTGCTGTTAATTCTGCGCCACATAATGCGCACTCTGCATCAGTAAACCACATGGCAATTTCGCCTTCATCAAATATGCAATTTACTTTTAAAAGAATTGAACCACAAGGGCAAGCATGAGTTGGAATACCACGATAGTTATGCTTAACTACATCCTGCTTTCGCTTACGCTTCAGCAAGCGCATCTATTTATTCCGTTCTGCACGAACAGGAGTGTACTGAAATTTTGCAATTTTTGTACTTACACCAGTGTAATTTAAATCTTCGGCGTGTCGCTGAATAGAGGAGCGAGGTGCGTGTACACTCCTCTATTGCAAAGGAGAAACATGACACTTGAAGAAAAGACTGGTAAGGGGTACATCTCCCACAGCGCCATGAGTTCTTGGCTTAACTGTGGTTGGGCGTTCTACCTTACTCGTGTACAGAAAGTGCCTGAGAACCCATCCTACTGGCTAGTAGGTGGCAAATCCCTGCATGAGTGTACTGAGTGGTATGACCAACTTAGTCCACAACTACAGGAAGTAGGCGACCTTGACTTACGACAAATCTTCCTAGACAAGTGGGAGGATAACTACCGTCTTGCTGACAACGGCATGCCGTTCCGTGCTGGTGGCAGGGCTTCCAAGGCATATCCAAACAAAGAGGATGCGCAGTGGTGGTTGGACAATGGACCCAAGATGTTAGATTTTTGGATTCAGTTCCGCAAGGATAGTGGATACACACCGTACCTACTGCCTGGTGGCGAAGCAGCCATTGAAACTGAACTCAATGTAGAAATCGGTGGAGTTCTGATGAAAGGATTTCTTGACCGCCTTATGGTTTCACCAGCAGGTGAACTGGTAGTCATTGACATCAAGACATCAAGCAAGCCACCTGTTACCTACACACAGTTAGGCACATACGCGATTATGTGTGAGAAAGTTATGGGTGTGCGACCTGTTAAGGGTGCATACTGGATGGCTCGTACTGGTGAACTAACTGAACCAGTAGATTTATCACACTACACAGAGAACCGACTAGCCTCACAGGTTAAAGGTTTCAAGACTGCGGTAGACAACAACATCTTCATCCCACAGCCAGGCTTTATGTGCGGTACATGTTCAGTCAATCACGCATGCTATGCAGTAAATGGTTCCGAATCACACAAATACCCAGAACTAGGAGAAAACGATGAGTGAAAACTCAGCAATCCAAATCAACTTTAAGACCAAGAAAGATGGCATGTTGATTAACCTACGCGCCAACGATGGTGCCGACCTTGACCTACTGCTTGATGCAGTTAGCCAACGCCTTGCTGCATTGGTTGACCTTGAAAAAACAGTAGAGGGTATGGCAATCATCAAAGATGCTTTTCCACAATCAACCGTTGTGGGAACAACTGCAACACCTATGCCAACTCAGAGCGCACCAGCATCAGCAATGCCTGACTGCACATGTGGTGGCGGAGCAATGCGCTTCGTACCAGCAGGTATCGCTAAATCAACTGGTCGCCCATACAAGGCGTTCTACGCATGCCCTAAGCCACAAGGTCAGGCATGCCAGTACAAGGTGCCTGCATAAACAATGCGCCTCCTATCCCGCGCAATCCGTACTGCATCAGCAGGGGGTGCAACACTGCCAACAGTGTGGCGCTCTCTGCTGGAGCAGCAGATAGCGTTTAGACGGGGCGAAGTAAGCATGATTGCTGGTCCTCCAGGGGCTGGTAAGTCAACACTTGCTCTGTCACTTGCAGTGCATGTGCAAGTACCAACGCTATACATCTCCGCAGATACACACTCACACACTATGAGTTTGCGTTTGCTTGCGATGTTAACTGGCAGAACCCAAGCAGAAGTAGAACCAATGATGGAAGCAGATAGAGAGTGGGCAGCACAAATGCTCAAGCCTGCTGACCACATCATGTGGGAATTTGATTCTGCACCTACGCTTAAAGATGTAGAGGATGCAGTCCTTGCAGCACGCGAGCGCTTAGGTAAAGATGTTGAATTGATTGTGCTTGATAACGCAGTAGATGTAACCATTGATGGTCAAGATGAGTGGGGCGGATTACGCACACTTATGCGTGAACTTAAATGGTGGGCTAGAGATACTGGCGCTGCTGTAGTCGTATGCCATCACACCAGCGAAGGTGTTAATGGTAATCCATGTCCACCGCGTTCATCGCTACATGGCAAGGTTGCCCAAACTCCATCGTTAATTCTTACTGTTCATGGACAAATTGCATCAATGGGTGTATGTGCAGTTAAAAACCGATATGGACCTGCCGATGCAACTGGTGCTACACCAGTGTGGCTTGCTTACGACCCTGCAAGTATGCAGATAAAGGACTTGGCTACACCATGAAAAGTATGTTTGCTTTATTTACAACAATCGCAGTACTTGGTGCCGTTGCAATCATCGTTGCCATGGCTGTTGTAGATATATTAATTGATTTAGATGATTTTACAGATGGAGATTTAGATGACTGAATCAGAGTGGGAATTAAAACTCGTTGAAAACATGGGCGAGATTGTTGGAACCTATGACAGCGAAGATGTAGTCGTACCTACCAAGGCACTGGTTACAGATATGAAAGCGCAGTTAATGTTTTTACCTAAGAATTTTACTTGGACCGTGGGATGGAGGACTTATGTTTGGCAAAAGAAAGAAACAGGTAGGTTTAAAGAACTTACTCAAGAAGAATACGACACACTTCTCAATGGAGGTACCCTCAATCACCCCGCAGATGATAGAGGAAGCGATACAGAACTCGGACCTACCGAAGGACTTGAAGGATAATCTTCTAAGTGAACTTCCTAACTTTGTGGAACTGGTTGATGAAGCGACAAGCAAAGTATTCAACCCATCATCTGCATGGTTTGAATCACTCCAGTTTGCTGACTATGTGGCGCAACTTGCTGGACATCTCCGAGAGGAGCATGGACCCGACTGTGCAAAAGAAATCGGAGAACGATTAGAGATTATGGCAGAGTCTTACAAAGACTTAGCCGAACATGCAATGACAATTATTGACAAGTCAGAGGCAAGGTTTAAACATGGCGCATAGTAATAAAGAAACTTTATCCATCGTGTGGTGCGATAACGGAAACACTGACGGCAAGTTCACAGAGGGTTTGGTTTACTCAATCATCCACGCACCAGCCGTTGGTGTACCAGTTAATAACGCCATCCGTGTACAAGGTAATCAGATTGCACGCCAACGCCAAGCAGCCATAGAGATGTGGCAGCAGGTCAATACAGACTGGGCGTTATGGGTTGATTCAGACATCGTACTTACCAAAGAGATGCTCAAGACTTTATGGGATACCGCAGACAAGATGGTACGCCCAGTAGTTAGCGGTGTTTATTTCATCAGTAAGAACATGGAAGGTTCATTGATGCAGCCTATGCCATGTATCTTTAATGAAACTGGCAATGAATACGAAGTTAGTTATGTACATCCACTGCCTAAGAATCAGGTGGTAAAGGTAGATAACGCAGGCATGGGTCTGGTACTTATGCACAAGAGTGTATTGGCTCGTTTAAACGAACAGTTCCCTGGTGAATTCTGGTTTGGTGAGAACAACGAGCGCGGTGAGAAGTTTATTGGTGAGGACATTGCTTTCTTCCGTAAGGTTAAAGCAGCAGGCATCCCTGTCCATGCTCACACTGGTGTACTTGCCAAGCACATGAAGCGATTTGCATTTGATGATGCTTATTACAACTTATTTTGGGCAGCAGTTGAAGCATCCGAAAGGAGAGAGCGTGAGCAACAGTCAGCAAAAGAGTAACAAGCGTAGAGGCGCAGCGTGGGAGATTGACTTAACCGATTGGTTTATGGAGCAGGGTTTAAACGCACAGCGTTTACCACGCGCTGGTCGTAACGATGTTGGCGATGTGTATGTTCCAGGAATCAATGGTGCCTATGTAGTAGAAGCCAAGGCTCCACGCAGAGATGGTCGCATTGATTTATCAGGATGGATACGAGAAGCAGAAGTAGAAGCAGAGAACTACCGAGTTGCTAAACGACTAGCCGTTGCACCTACGCCATTGGTAATTATCAAGGCAAGCAACAAGGGAGTGGGTGAAGCGTATGTCGTTCAGAAACTCAGTGATGTCCTCCCCAACCTCTAAGCATGACATCGTAAAAGTACTTGAACATTATGGGTTTACTATTTCTAGTAACCGTGGAGGTTGGCAGTCAGTACGCTGCGCTTTCCACAATGACCATGTAAAGTCGGCTCGTTTAAACATAGACAACGGTGGCTTTAGATGTTTTGCTTGCGACATGGCAGGCGATGTGTATTCACTAATTATGAAACGAGAAGGAGTTACCTATGGCGAGGCTCTCAAAGTCGCAGAGAGAATTACTGGCGAAAGCAACGGAGAACTACGAAGGAAACCTAAGCGAAGCGCTCCCGTATCTGACGGCTCGCGGTATAACAGAGGCGACAGCGCGTATGTTCCGCCTCGGCTTCGTGGCGAATCCTGAAGCAGGGCATGAACCTTACCTCGGTAAGTTGGCTATCCCATATCTAACCCCATCAGGTGTAATTGATATTCGTTTCCGTAGTTTAAACAATGACAGTGGACCGAAGTATTTATCAAGACCTGGCGCATCTACCCATATCTTTAATGTTCAAGCACTTAATCAAGATGCAGATATGTTGGTCATTTGCGAGGGTGAACTAGACACAATCATCGCAACCCAAGTTGGGTTCGCTGCGGTTGGTTTGCCTGGTGCTAATAACTGGAAACCATTTTACTCTCGTGTCCTTGCTGACTGGGAAAAGATTATGTTGTTCTGTGATGGTGATAACGCAGGCAAGGAGATGGCTAAGACAATCTCTCGTGAACTAGACAATGTGTTCCCAGTATTCATGCCTGATAACTGCGATGTTAATGATGTGTTCCTTGCTGAAGGAGCAGAAGGTTTACGCAAACGAGTTGGTGTTTAAACAAATGGACTATACTAGCCAGACCTTTATAGATATGTTGATGAAAGATTTAATCCAAGGCATGAGAGTAATGCACGCGGTACGCCTAGCCCTATGCCCAGTGTGCAATGTGTATGGCAACCCAAGAGAACACCTTTGTTCTACACCAACGATTAAGGAATTAGTGTGATTGTTAGATTAGACCAAAACGAAGTACGAGTATGTACTCTACTTGCAGTTGAGCGATGGCTTACTAAGTTTGATTCAGAGGATAGACCTAACTACGCAGCAGGTAAGCGTGCAGGTAGGTTAGAGCCTGAGATTAACGCAAACATTAGAGCCAACATTGCTGAGTGGGCAGTTGCTAGAGAGTACAACATGCAGTGGTCAGTGCCATGGTATCCGAACGAACTTCATGGCAAACGCAAGAACATCCCTGATGTAGGTGATGTGGAAGTACGAACTATCCGTACCCAGAACGCCATCCCTTTCTGGAAAAAAGATGCTGGCAGAATTATATTTGGAGTAAAAGTTTTAGATGAAGAATACTTTTCAATGGTAGAAATCTTTGGTTCATTTAGGGCTGATGACTTTATGACTGATGAGTATGCCGACCCATCTATCGGTGGCTGGCGTGTACCAGTATCACTATTGACCACGGATGTTTAAACATGATAGAACTTCAGTGTCCCAGATGCGAAGTGATGTTTGAACGCCGTGGGTTTAAACGCGGTAAAGCACCATTATGTAATAGTTGCAGAGAACAAGATGACAAAGAACGAATAGAGAACTTAGGAAAACTAAAGCGTGGATAGCCAAGATAAAGTTTGGGAAACAATCTACGGGATTGCCCGTCAAGTTGCATCTCGTGCCAATCGTATACACAGGGGCATCGTAACCACTGATGATGTGTACCAGCACCTGTCTTTGTGGGCGCTGGAACACTGGCACAAGATAGAGCAGTGGACTGATGAGGAAAGTTTAAAGTTTAAACTACGCAAAACTTTCTACAATGAAGCGCAGAAGTATGTGGCTAAAGAGCGCTCGCATCTATCTCGTACACCTATCAATGATAGTTTCTATTACACGCATGAGGTATTACATGAACTATTGCGTGATGTGTGGACACACCAAGGTTGGGTAGATACACCCGATATGAGCAATGAATATGTAAGTCGCAGTTCTAAACCATCGGAGGGTGGTAACCGCATGGCATTACTATCAGATATTTCTGCAGGCTTAGAGCGTTTAAACAAAACAGACCAGGACCTTCTTCGTATGCGTTATGCAGATGGTGGCATGGAGTTTGGTGCGCTTGCTGAAACTTATGGCACCACTGAGGAAGCCATGCGTAAGCGTGTGAAGCGTGCGTTAACCAAGTTGCAAGACCGACTAGGTGGCGAAGCACCAGTGTGGCGTGGGCGTAGGCGTGTTCGTAGTAATGCAGAAGCAAGAGCAGAGATAAGAAATCAGGAGGAGCAAGAGTGATGTTTCGTAAGAAGTTTAAACACTTGCATGACCGCATAAGTGGAATTCAAATGATGTTCCGTGAATTAGATATGTCGCTCAATAGAATAGTAGGCGACCACTACAAGATGATGCAAAAGTATGATGCTTTAACAATTATCAAAATGGACATGGCAAAGATGGATGCGCTGACTGCCATGGTAAGTGAACTTGCTCGGCGCTTAGACTTGGCTGGCGTTGCTGACTTGCCTAATACATGTGTATGTGAAGCATGTGGGTGCAAGAAATGAACGAAGAAACTATATTAGTTAGAGAACTAAGAATTGCTTTACAAAATAAAGATACTGAACTTAATCTTATCCGCCTAAAGATAGCCAGTGAATTGCATGGAGCAGCAGTTGATGCAATGAAGTCTAATGAATATAACTTTAACGACACAGCAATTAGAGCAAAGACTTTCCTACAAGCAGCAGAGATGGTAATGCAAGGAGATAAGAAATGATTATCGGACTGAGTGGATATGCACGCAGTGGCAAAGACAGCGTGGCTGAGTTGCTCGTATTGAACTATGGGTTTAAACGCATGGCGTTTGCTGATGGTATTCGCAAGGCGTTATTGGAGTTGAACCCAATGGTTGCTGATGGCTTGCGTTTAAACGAATTGGTAGAAGAACACGGGTGGGAAGTTGCTAAATCAAAAGATGAAGTGCGCCGTCTACTACAGGTACTAGGTACAGATGTTGGTCGCAAGTTAATTCATCAAGACATTTGGGTGTGGCATTTGTTTAATCAGATGAACACTGGTGAGCGCTTCGTTATACCTGATGTTCGCTTCCCGAACGAAGCAAAGATGATTGAAGAACAGGGCGGTGAAGTGTGGCGTATAAACAGAGCCAACCACGGCGCAGTGAACGGTCATATTTCTGAGCATGCTATGGATAACCACATGTTTAAACGCGTGGTGTATAACAATGGAACTCTGGATGATTTGGCTGATGAAGTATTTATGTTAATGCGTAACGCATTTAAACTTTAAAAGAGAGAAGCACCCGCATTTATGGACTGGAGTTCATACCTGACGAAAGGCGCGGGTGCTTCTTGTTCTTAGTGTATCACCCGCGCTGGTAATGTGGCAAACGCGGGTCGTTGAAAGCCCATCGGCGCTGTCTGCGGATAAACTTTCTGCGGTGTGGTGTGGTGCCACCCCATATTCCGTAACGCTCATGCACTAGCGCCCACTCTAAGCATGCTTCCTTGACTGGGCAGGCACCGCATAGGCGCTCGGTTATATAGCGTTCCTCTAGTGGTTCAAACTTCTCCTGCACTGGATAGAAAACTTCCGTATCTATTCCCCTGCATTGTGCATAGTCAAACAACTTGGGATTAAACTTAAAGGCGTACATGACTGAGCCATCTGCCATGACCTTGCTGTTTAATATCTTATGAAATTTTGGTGGTGTTGGCGTAGCCTGTGGCATTTAAGTACTCCATTACAGATGCGACCAGCATCTCAACGCGCACTGGTCTTGTGATTATTGGGTCGGTAGGTATCTCCGCGTTAAAGGTTAACCCACTGATGATTAGATGATTGCGTAAACCATCTAGTAATTCTGCGTATTCGTTCATTAATACCATCCCCTAGATAGATTGCTGCCTAACGCCTTGCAGATGTTGCCACCATATTTGCGTTGGATATATGCCAGCCCTGCTTCTACTTGTACGAAGCCATCATCGCTGCGTTTAAACCCGACTTGCTTCCATGTGTATGGCATAAACTGAGCGATACCATAGGCACCCGACTTACGATTAAGTGAGCGTGGGTTCCAGTTACTCTCGCGCATCCATAGTGTGTACAGACATGTCCATTGTTCTAACTTATCCATCTGTATCAATAGGTCTACTGCGTAGCGTTGATATTCGTTCTCATAAAAGGTAACTACCGCACCGCTAACCCCATTGCTATCGGTTAATGGTGCGATAGGTACATGCGACTTATCAAAAAATCTGTCGTCAATCGCCACGCTTGCAGTGACGATAAGGAAGATGGCGACCAGTCGTTTAAACATCATGCGTTCTCATCCTGTTTAGCACTGATATTTTTAATCAGTGTGGTAATAAATTCAGGCAAGTCTGTATCGTATCCCTCGCCATCATTGCCACCGACCAGCACAGCATTGCCTACTAGGTGTGGTGTATTTCCAAAGAGGAAAGATAAAGCGCTCGCCATTGGGTTTAATGGTAGGTTCTTTAATAACCCCTCATCATCCACATAAGCACATGCAATTTCATCCCCGTTGTAATCGTATAAACGCACCGCAGTAATCCAGCCCGCGATTGCAGCCTGATAATCCTCCAGTTGTTTAAACACTTTCTCCTCATGCGTTCCGTCAGGATGGATGACTACTCCATTGACTGGCTTTCGTTCTGTCACTGGTTCCTCGCTCTCTTGTATCATGCGTTTGATGTCGTTGATGGTTGGTTCCATGTTCAGTTACCTACCAGTTCTCTATAGTGAATTTCATCTGTGACTTCACAGAATATGGAGCCATCAGAGGTAAGCCACTCATCTCCATCGGTTAATTGTTTTAGTTCTTGTTTACAATTAACACATTGGAATTTAATTGCTGTCGTCATTAGTTGTTTAAACCCTCCATCATGTCATTGAGTTCTGAATAAGATAGTTTGCTGCTTATCCATTTGCAACCATCCAGTGTTGATTGGTTCTCTAGTCCAGCGATGCGCACCCAATCACGATAAGGCTTGGCACCTCGGTAATCTTTCATGAATAGCGTGGCGCTGAGGTAAAGTGGGTAATCGTTGTTTATCCACAGCGCACAGTTCCATGTTTCGTAGTTCTTCCATCCTTGGTAAG
>OGWA01000047.1_pt1 | contig 12401 bp, 17 predicted proteins | sample 1575901 | NCBI WGS metagenome assembly OGWA01 (sample SAMN07581541, study PRJEB24739) | freshwater metagenome
CCTAATACTGGAATAGTTACTATGGCAGCGCCTGATGGTAGTACAAGATCTGTGCCAGCTGCTCAGGTAGAATATTGGAAAAGCAAAGGGGCTAAGGTAATTGATGAGCAAAAATAATTTCTGGGCGGAGTTTGATAATCCACAAGGAAAAGAAAGGGGTGTAAGCAATTTTTGGGAAGAGTTTGATAATCCGCAGAAACAAGCAACAGCTGAAACTAGTATTGGTCAAAGAATAGCATCAGGAGCAAAGGCTGTAGTTGCGGGAGTAGCTGGTGCAATACCTGATACATTAAGCCTTGCTTATAATTTACCTGCAATGGCTCACAATGCGCAAGTTGCTGCTGGGAATTATCAAGCAAACCCTTACGCTTTTGATTTTGCCCCTGCTGAAGAAATGACAGCTCCCGTCCCTCTTATTCCATCAGCGACAGAAGCTATTGACCAAGGAATTGATACTGCCACAGGCGGATATACAACGACCCCAGAAGATCAGAAATATATTAATGAGGGATTAAAAACTGGTGCATCATTTCTAACTGGTGGAGGTCTCGCAAAAACCGCATCTGGAGGGTTAGCCAAACTTGGTAACATGATTGGTAACACTAGTCCTCTACAAGCTGCTGGAGCTGCTGCAATGGGCGGGACTACTTCTTATTTAGCTGATCAAGGATCAGGAACTGGCGAGGCTTTAGGCGGAGGTCTTGCTGCGAATCTTGCTGTAAACGCTGCGCCGTCTTTAGCCAAAGGAGCTGGAAGCCTTGCTGGTCGTGCAGCTTTTTCTGCTGTTGGGCTTGGAAAAAACAAATTAAATCTAGAAGCGGCAAAGGCAGCTCAAGTATTAGATATTGCACTGCCAAAGGCCGCGGCAAGTGAGGGAAAAGCAATTGCTTTAGCTGATCAGTTCTTAAGCAAAACTCCTGTAGCTAGTGGAGTTATGGGCAAAAGATATTCAGAAATGGCTAATAAGGTTATGAAAGAATTAGACAAAGCCTATGATAGTGCTTTGTCTGCTAATGAACTTGCTGGGGTTGAAGATAAGATAAGGCAATTATATTCAAATTCTCGTGAAGCCTTACCCAAAGAAGCTCAAATAGTTCCAAAGAACGTAACATCTATTACTGAGAGCATTAAAGCAGAATTGGCAAAATCTGCTTCTTTATCTGCTGGCGAGAAAAAAGTACTTAGTATTATTAATGATTATGAAGATAAATTTGTTCCTATGGGCATTAAGAGAATTCCAAGCCCAGTTGAGGATTTAGTAGCAAGTCAAGATTCTCTTGGTAAAGTTGTAGATTGGAAAGATACAAGCGTTAACTGGCAAAAAGAAAAGAAAGCGTCTGGAATGGTTAAAAGACTTTATAATGCTATTAATAATGATTTAGCAGAATATGGTAAAACTAATTCAGATTGGTTTAATTATCATAAAGAAGCGGATAAATTATATACTAAATTCTCTCGTAGGAAAGAATTGGAAGATATGTTTGGTAAAGTGGAAAATACAGCCACTGGTGAAATGTCTTACAATAGCTTGTCAAAAATACTTAACGATGAGCAAAATAGAGCTAGATTACAAAAAATTACTACTCCAGAAACTTTTGAGCGTTTAGATAAGCTTAGCAAGGTTGCAAGAGCGATGGCGATTAAAAATAAAAACATTCCTAATCCATCTGGGACAGCTGTAACTCAAAAAACTTTTGATCTTATTTCGATTTTAACTGGAGCATCTGCGGTAGTTGCGCCAGAAAAAACCATTTTAGCAGTAGTTGGAGGTTCTGGTCTTGCTCATTTATTAACTGATAAGAAAACATTGGACTTAGCTATTAAATTTGCAGAAACACCAACAAATATTAATGCTGTAAATTTTAGCAAAAGTATGAAACAGATTACAGGATACACTCCTGTTACTTTGCTTAGAGAAGTCCAAAAACTTGAGCAAACTAATCAGGAAAACAACGCCTCTAAGTAGATTTGTTGATTGCAATTTCGGAAAAATCTGAGGTTTACGTTTAGACCCCAAAATGTGGTTTAAAAAGCACTGTTACAAGTTTAATGTTTATTTTTAATAAAAATCATTTTTACAACTAAATTTAATTTGTTTTACTAATATGTAAAGAAATTAAGTTATGGTCATATTTATGATAGCCGAGCAACGTAGCCTTACAAGAGAGCAGAAAGAAGCTGTGGGTTTATTATCTATCGGCACGTTTCTTGAGTATTTTGACTTGATGCTCTACGTTCATATGGCAGTGTTACTTAATGAGTTGTTTTTTCCTAAAACTGACCCTCATACAGCTAGTATAATAACTGCCACTTCATTTTGTGCTACCTTTATCTTTAGACCTTTTGGAGCTTTAGTATTTGGCTATATTGGCGATACTATAGGACGCAAAGCGACTGTAATTATCACAACCTTTATGATGGCTGGTTCTTGTTTTGTCATGGCCAATTTACCTACTTACGCTCAGATAGGTATTACTGCTTCTTACTTGATAACTATATGTCGTATTATTCAAGGTATGTCTTCTATGGAAGAAGTTGTAGGAGCCGAGCTTTATTTGACAGAATCTACTAAACCTCCTCTAAGATATCCAGTTGTGACATCAATAAATATTTTTTCTGCTTTAGGTGGAACCATAGCTTTAGCTATAGCCTCTTTTGTATTAACTTTCGACCTAAATTGGAGACTTGCTTTTTGGGCAGGAACGGGGATAGCTCTAATTGGATCGGTAGCTAGAACCGCTTTAAGAGAAACACCTGAATTCGTTAATGCAAAACTTAAATTAAAGAATAGCGTTAATCAGTTAGGAGGAAATCTAAACGTCATAGAAAAGAGCCTTATTGTGAACGAAGAGGTAAACAAACAAACTACCTTAGCCTATTTTTTTATTCAATGTTCAAGACCTGTATGCTTTTATTTCATATATATATATTTAACTAATTTGTTAAAAATTCACTTTCATTATGTCCCTCAAGATATTATAAATCATGTTTTCAAGCTTTCTTTAATAGACCTAGCTGGGTTAATATTTTTCACTTACTTAAGTTATAAAATTCATCCTTTAAAAATCTTACAAGTTAGATTAGCTATATTTTCTATTCTTATCCTTCTTGTTCCATATTTATTATCTCATATTACTACTACTTATCATTTGTTTATCTTACAAGCTACTTTATGTTTATTTTGTGCTGATCCTTCACCAGCAGCAGGAGTTTTCTATGTACACTTTCCGGTATTTAAACGTTTCACTTACACAAGCTTTTTATATGCATTATCACGTGCTTTAGTATATATTATTACCTCTTTTGGATTAGTGTATTTAACCGAGAAATTTAGTTACTGGGGCATATTATTTATAATAATACCGATGGTCATAAGTTTTACGTTTGGGGTAAAGCATTTCAAGAATTTAGAAAAGGTAAGGTAAATATCTCTGTTCCCTTTAAATATAAATTTAGGTCATCTTCCTCAAATATTATATTAGAGCAGAGTTTCTTTAGAGATTCATAAGGCTCAGACAGTTCTAAATATAACGCTACCAATAAGAAAGTATTTATCGTTTCATCTAATATTTTTTTAAGTTTTTGAGGTGATTTTACTTTTAAGGTTTGCATGTTATGTATACGATCAAACATTTTAACAAGCAGCAATTCATATTTATTTTGAGTGAATAATCGTTCTACCATTTCAGTAGAACTGATCTTAATCCCGTTTCCTTTGATCCTAGTCAGATCTATAACTTGATTAGCTATCTTCTCGTCAAATTCTTCCATTATTATTTCGAAAGTAAGGTCTGTATCTTCTATTGTATCATGGAGTATGCTGGTAACTATTATATCAGTTTTTAGCTTATAATCAGAAACCATATAAGCTACTTCCAGAGGATGAGTATAGTATGGCTCTCCTGTTTGCCTTTTCTGGTCACCATGGTATTTTCTAGCCCAGTAAATAGCCTTATTAATCAAATCAAAATCCAATACATTTTTAGTATCTAGCGATTTTAACTTATCTATTAATCTAACTGAATACTGGCAAGATTTTTGGTAGTCCATAATTAAAATCTAATTCATAATGCAATACATACTTCTATTATAAGTTACTTATTAATCATTATTAAAGATATTTTTAATTCAATAAATCTTAACATAGTTTGATTTTAATAATATCTGATGTACAATTACCCCACTCCTTTAAAAATTCATTTTAAAGGAGACTTATATTATTATTTACTTAATTCTTCTTTAAAAACAGAATACTCAGCTTTAAAAGCGTATAGTTCATTTAACCAATTATTAAAATTCTCACATTTTTGACGAGGAATACATACCAGTTTTATTTCTTCCGCTACTTTTTTAGTTAGTGGTGGCATTTCCGGTAAATTTAATGTAGGTATTTTATTCGTTTTTACCTGACAACCGATCAAGGTTAGTGTCAAGATCAGTAGATTTAACACTTTCGCTAACATCTAATACCTTTTGCTGGATATGAATTACTTTGTCTTTTTCAATGTTGTTTTCTGTAAGGGCTTTATTTTCAGAGGTTAATGTTTTATTCCTTTTAAAAAGATAAATAGCAATGAACGCTCCGATACCAAGTAAGATTTCTTTAAAATAAGCAATTAGAAACATGTTTAGATTTCCATAATTGTAATAGGATAAATTGCCTCTACCATCTTTTTTTTAACTATATACATGTCCGTTTTTACGCCTTTGACATCCTCAACAGTTACTTCGCCGTTTGTCCAGAATACAAGGAAATCACAAACATATTTTACACCCGCCTCTAAATGGAAAGGTACTTGCCTTAGAAAAAATAATATTTCACCACTATTTTGTAATATTTTAAGCTGCTGATATCTTTTATGCTCTTTTTTAGAAGCAAATTTGATGCCGTCAGCTTCACAAGGCTTAGCTTTGAATTTATGCCTTAAGATTGCCATAATTCCAATTCTGCCTGTCTTCTTCTGTATAAGCCATTGGAAAATTTGTCGTTTACCGATACTACTCCTCTAACTTTTCCAAAAAATTCATCGGCAGCTCCGTTGTAATCTCCGGCATTTAGTTTTTTTAGTCCGTTACTTATTTTAAAATTATATGCTCCCCAGTTGTATATAAGGCTCACTAGAGCGTCAAATTGTCCTTGCTTGAGGGTTACCTTTACAGATGAATTTATAGCGTTCTGTGCCTCTTTAACGTCGTCCTGTAAAAGTTTTTCTGCATGACTCTCCGTAATAGGGGCGGTAGCCTTGATTAAATCAAGTAATTTATTATCAATAACATGGCCATAGCCTATAGTAGGTTTTCCTGCGGGACAGGTATATAAATAATCCTTAAACCCCTCAAACTTCTTAATAAGATCAAGGCCTTTCTCTGATGCTTTCATCTGAAGAACTCAACGCTTTCTGGAGTTAAATCAACATCTATCCCCGTTTCTTTTTCAATGACTTTTTCTTGAACTTCTTCAATGGGATTATCTTGATACCAAAAGTAACCAGACAATATACCGATAATTATAGCTGCAACAACAACAAAATATTTGCTAAAGATAATAGCTTTTAAAAATTCTTTCATAGATATACTTGCAAGGTGTATATAAAATACCTTGCGAATATAGCATATTATTGGCTTTATGGGAAGCTATTTTTGCGATATAGTGGAGGAAATAAAGAAGAGTAGTTAGAGTTCGAATCTTATTTTTTATCAAGCTAAGCTTGAACATATTTTTCCAACTGGTACAGGATATACACCTGTTAACTTTTCAAGAGCTAAGCAATTATATTTAACTTTTAACTGCTCTAGGCTTTTATTTTCCATTCTAAAATGCCACTTTATTTATAATTGAGACTACACTATTAAAAATAACCGGTCAAAAATATATTACGCCGCCTCCATATCTTGAACATAATTATATTGTTTATTTATATATTCTATGCAAGCCGCTTGTCGCTCGATCCCTAAATCGGCAATACTTTCAACGCCAGCTTTATCGCACCATTTTTCTATTATAGAGCTTGGTACGTTATGCAATTTAACAAGTTCTATTAATTCCGCAAGTGTATCGCTTGTTTTTTCATGTTCTAGACTATCTAGCACAGTATCAAGTTTGCTACTTATGCTTTGAGATTTAGGGGTTACATCCTTAGTAGCTATAACTGCGTCCTCTATCTCTTCAACCATGTGCATGCCGTTTAATACTTCCGGGGCATGTGTGCGAATCAAGAGAGTAGCTGCTCTGTATCTTAGCATTAACTCTGGCAGAGTCCTGTATTTAGGGTTTTTAGTCCACCCTTCCGCAACAGCTTCCCTCATTGTAATAGTGTAGGATATTTCTTCACCGCCTTTTTTTAAGTTAGCATAGGCAGTAACTTTTAAATCTTCGCCGCAACCCTCTATTCTATAACGTATACCGCTATCGAATAATCCGCTTTGATTAGCTAAGGATATTGCAAAGGCGCTTACCATCCCAAGTTTACCGCTCACGACAAAAGTATTCTGCATTACTTGCATCGGGTCTAGGTTCATTCTGTAGGCTGTCTGTACTGCAATAAAAGTGTTTTCAGGTTTTCCTCTATAATGACTCGGGACAATGTCGGATTTAGCCATGATGCAGGCAAATTTATAAGCTTTTTCCATTACATCAAACATATTTGTCGACGTGTTAACTGTTGCTATATTACTCATTTTTCACCTCATTTAATTAAAAATACTCTAGATTGCTTACTATAACTTGCGTATTTCAGGTACATTTCCTTGGCCTCTTCCTTAAATTTCTTCAAGTCAAAAAATGACCTTGGAGCTGTGTTTTTCCATGTAGCTATTACATTACCATTATCATCAATAAGTACGTCGTAATTCCGCATAAATTCCTGAATTTCAACTTTTAACCTTTCAATAGTTTTCTGTATTTGTTCTTCTGACATTTTAGCAATTTTCAATTCTTCAATTTTTGCCAATATATCATTTTTAGCAGTAATTTCCTTATTATTACTTTGCGGGAATAGGTTAAATGTGTCTCTGGTATTAACGCAACGAGGCGGTATTCTTTTTTCTATGTGGTTATGCCAGAAATTAACGCCTATTTTTATTAGTTTTTCTTCTAGATTTTTATCTCTATTATAAGTATAAATTCTAAAATCCTGACCCCCTATAAGTACTGCTATATCAACTTTAGGAACATCACAGATTGCAGCATAATACGCTACTTGTACAAGATATGACTCGGGGATTTGGTCAGTCCCTAAGTCTCCCCATTCCTTACCTTTAGTAAAGCCAGCTGTTTTGCATTCCAGCACATATTCTTTATCACCAACCCACCGATCAATATTAGCTCCTAAAAACTTATGTTCATGGTGATATATTGTGTTTGGCTCTATTGCTATATTATAACCGGTATCTTCGCTGTAAGCCTTGCTAACAGCATCCTCTAAAAGATTGCCCCACCTCATGGCAGGGCTAATCTCCTCCGTTATATCGTCGCTGGTTTTATCTAGATATACATCAAGAGCAGTCCTATATGGATTTAAACCGCAGATAGCAGCTAAATCAGTGCCACCTAAATAATTCTTACGTTTCTTTAACCATTCCTGTTTGTTAATCATAGCTATTTCTTATAAATAACGTTTTACTTCCTCAATCTGCTCAAATACTTTCTTGCAATCAAACAGTAAATTCTCTTTTTGTGCTGCCTGCTTTTCCAGAAATGACACCATCAGAACACAAAACTCTCTTGGTACTACTACAAATTTGTCTTCTGTTTTTGACTTAATCCACGTTGATAAGCTATGAGTAGAAATTTTATTGTCGTCTAAATGGAAAAGAAGCGTTAATAACTCATCTTTTGAAATAAAATAGTTGTCTATGCTCATATTAAACCTCTACTCCTCTTGTTGAACTAAAGTAAAAGCGTACATCCATTCTCTCGGTATAAGCAGCATGATCTGCCTCCTCTATTTCCTGCTCTAAAGCTATTGGATCATACTCGGAAATATCCCAATAAATGCCAAGCTTCTGTGCTTTCTCAAGCAAATACTCGTATTTATCAATGTCCTGCATTAGCTTATAGTAATCATCGCCGTAGGATTCATGATCTATATTGTAAATCATAGCCCGCTCCAACTGCTCCTCTATAAAAGCAAGTCTTGCTCTAGAGCTGATCCGCGCAAACGTTTCCTTAGCAGAGTCGGATAGCTCTATACTTTCCTGTTTTTCCTCATGAAATTTAGGGACTGTAGTTATATTGCTAGGTAAAGTTTTGCCGCTATTTCTTTGAAAATAACGTACTCCCGCTTCTTTTAAGGCTTCCAGATTAGAAAGTATCTGTATCGCCTCATTGGGCAAAATAACTCTTTTGTTCATGGATGACTCGCAAGTAGATTTGGAAGCTATCATACCACAATTCGCTTTGTTATTCAAATTTTTAGTGGTTAAAATGTCACGGGCGAGAGCTAATCCTTTCAGCTGTTTTAAAAAAGTCTCTTGTGCTTTATTGGTATTGTTTGTAATCTGTAGACTCATTGTTTGACCTCCGTTTAATAATGAAGCGGGTTATACTAAGCTCGGAGTCTTTGGTTTGGTTATCCTCCCAGCTAGTAATCCAAGAAAGAGCTTAAGTTTGCACTGGACTTAGGCTCTTTTTTTTATGCCTAAGTGCAAGTTTCTTGGGTTACTTATAGGGAGTATAGAAGATTAAATATTTAGTGTCAATAGTTTTATTTAATTGTGTAAAATATTTTCTCTAACAGTGTAATGTTGAATAATATTTTTAAACTTATGAGGTTTGATTAAGAATGAACTTAATCTACTACGGGGATTAGTTTGTCTTTCTACAAATCCGTTGTTTTCTAAAAGTTTTAGATTTGCGTAAACAGATGGTCTTGAAATGTTAGCTAATTTGCTTAATTCTTTTATATTTACAATCACAACATCATCAATTGCTAAATTAATTAAAATTTTTAACAATGATCTGCCAGTAATAGGAAGCAGAGCGTAGTTATCTATAGCTCGCATTAATAATTCTTTATCTTGTACTTTACTCGTCATTATTAATTTATATTAAATTTTATTTACACTAATAATAAACATGAAAGGGAGGGGAAGTCAAGGGGGTATTGACTTACTTTGTCTAGTGCCTTAAGCTGTGATAAATAAATGGAGGACAATTATGCACGAAACACTTACAACCATTATTTCTTCTGGAATTATTAGCGCTCTGGTCTCGTTATGTATAATGTTTTTTTCTTTAGGTAAATATAAAGAAAAGGTAGATAGAAATGACAGAAATTATGATGTTTTACATAAAGACTTCTTAGAGGTAATAAAAAAATTAGCTACTATAGAAGGTGGTTTAGAAAGAGATAGAGCTACAAATCTATATATAAAAAGCAAAAGTCCTTTAAGTCTAACTGAGACAGGTAAAGCACTATTATTAGATAGTAAAGGTAAAGATTTTATTGATGCAAAAAAACAAGAATTTTTAAAACAAATTAAACTAAAAAAGCCAAAAACTGCTTATGATGTACAAGAATTATCTAAAAAACTTATTGAAGGAAGCGTTGAGTTAGACGAATTTAACGAAATTAAAGAATTTGCTTTTAGGAAAGGCTTAAATCTTGAAATTATTATCGCTGTTTTGGGGATTTACTTAAGAGATTTTTTACTGTCAGAGTTAGATTTTAAAGTTGAAGATATCAAAGATTAACAAATGGACAGAATAAAACAAAGAAATAGCCCTGTAACACTAACTCCTTATGCAGAACAAATTTTAAAAGATATAGAATTTAGTAAAACATTTGATCTTATTAAAGATGAACTTTGCAAACATTTAGATGAGTATAGATTACGTACAAAATATGATGTACAAGAAATGTCTGATTTTTTAATGAAAAAACTTAGAGATGATAATATTTTTATTCCTTTAAAACAGGCAGCTTTTGCCAAAGGGTATAATCTGGATGAAATATTATCTGCCGCTAGTATTCCTCTGAGAGATTATTACCTTTCTATACATCCCGAAATAAAGGATTAGACAGGGTGGGGGATAACCTATCGTTGTTGACGCTTTCGCAAATCTAACTTTTAGTTGTGTTAATAACGTATAAGGTAACTAAAAATCTTAATAATAATGATTTTTTAGTATAATTTTTAAGAAATAGCTATTGCGTGTGGTTTTATTTTATGCTACGCTAAAATATAGAAAATATTTGATATCTATAAAAATTAAATTGGTTTGTAGATTATCTGTATATTTACTTGCATGGATTCCTAGCGAATAAAAAGGGATTAAGAATTATTGGATACTAGATTATTTTCCATAGTATAGAATAGGAATAAAAAAAGTAAAAAATAAACTCTTAAAAACCTAGGGAGTGTAAGGGGTTAAAAGGTAGTATAGATTATACATAATCTATAATATGGATTTGATAAGGTTATACTAATATAATTAAAGGTGTAAGTGGTATTCCTACTAATAATTTTAAAACCTTGCATGTTTTTGAGATTATTAGCAGGAACAAAAAAATAACTCCCCAGTAAAAACTGAGGAGTATATTTTATAAAATTTTATTTATTGTGATGCTGGGGAGCTGAATATAAATAAAACTTTTGAACCGTTTTTTATGTTTTAAACGACTTTTTAATTACCAACGGGAGCCCCTACCAAGGAAAGAACCTTGCGAGTAAATGAAACCTTAGCAGGAACAAAAAACTAAGGAAACAGATATATTTGTTTCTATAGCTAGAACTCGTTGATAGTTATAGGGTACCAGTTCTTTTTATGGATGTCAATAGACTTTTATAAAAAGAGCATGAAAATAAATCAGAATTTACTAACCGAATTAAATAATTACAACGTTGAGATTGGCGAAAGGTTATTGTGGATAGCACTGCGTCTTGAAACTCCTGATCCTGACGGGTTTTTTCTTCTTAAAGTAGAAGATTGGTCGGAAAAATATGACATTCCTAAATCTACTTTAACAAAGTATCTAAGTCGTTTAGAAGACAAACATTTAATTAGAAAAGATTATCGCGGTTTAAGCGTTGATAGCCCTTATCCAATTGGAGGAGGGGGGAAATTTCTATTCGTTCAGGTATTAGATCCTCAGTCAGAGGACAACATGACTTTCTTCGGGAAGTTTTGCCAAATTGACACTCAAATTTTATCAAATAATACAGTATCAAAGATTGCCAGTTTTAAGGATGTATACAACTTGGCATACACACTTAATTTTAAATACGCTTTTTGTGATCTGAAAGAAAACGACGCCAACTTTACTGCTTTAAAAAACATGGAGAGAGGTGATCCGGTAGCTTTTAAAGGTAAGGTCAAAAGAAGAGAGGGTAAGGCTTATATTGCCAATATCTGGAACATTATACCGGCGGGGGATTATTATGCAAATAGAGGAAATTAGAACAATAGCCGAGAGGTTAAAGAGGATGACGACTATAGGAGATCAGGCATTAATTCATGGAGTCTTTTGGGACGATTTAGAGACATTATTAAATTTAATTTTAAGAGAAAAAAGTGAGTAAAGCAGCTGTCGTACAATTCCCGGAAACAAAGAAAACCCGTTTATATTACGTCGATAAAAAGACTAATAAACAAAAGAGATTATCCGATAATATTTTCAGGGATTTGCAGTATATAACAAGAGCTAATGACCCTAGTAAAAAGATTTCATTAAAGGCTAGAAACCTACTTACAAATTTATTGCAGATGATTTTAAAAAATCCTCATAAAGAGGAATTTGTTGATCATGCTTTTCTTTCCCAGATTACCGAAGTTAATTCAAGTAGACAAAACATAAACTTACTTGAGCAAATAAGTGATATTATAAATTTCACTTATCATAGTTATATAAACTTTCACGGGAAAAGTAGAACTTATGGTTATCTTATAAAACTAACCGAGGACGGATACGAAAAAGCAAAAAATCCACTAGCATTTTATAGCGATTCAAGTGGAAAAAAATTTCCATCCAAGTCGAAAAAAATTTCCACCCGGGTGGAAAAAAATTTCCAGATATATAAAGAAGAAGAAAACCCTGAAGAAGAGATAAACCATAGCTACGCTAATGGTTTTATCTCTGAAAAAGAAAAAATATATAAAAAAGAAAAAGTTGAAAATGAACTGCACGCAACTTTTGCTCCTTGCTCGCTTGCGCAGCATGAGCAAGTTGCTTCTCCTGATGAAAAAACAATCGAATTACAGAGAAAAAACCGAAGCAGTGAAAACACAGGAATATCAAGCCTTGCTGAACTTATGGTTAAGGTATTGGATAAGCCGGAAGAATCACCAGAACAGGAGGAAATACCCAAAATGGAATACGCAGAAACTGAATTACTTGATGACGATAAACAGTTAAGGAAAATGCTACTCTCCAAAGCTCTTTACGGAGCTTTTGGAGAGC
>OGWA01000048.1_pt1 | contig 12320 bp, 18 predicted proteins | sample 1575901 | NCBI WGS metagenome assembly OGWA01 (sample SAMN07581541, study PRJEB24739) | freshwater metagenome
CACAATGTCTATATGATAGCTCAGCTAGGATCTCATATAAAGCCATGTGATACTGAGCATCTCTTACATCAGCAAAACCAAACTTCTGTGTCTCTTTGTTAAAGATTGGTAGGAAGTTTAGCCACATATAATAGTCCCTACTGATATACCAAGTATTGGTACCAGACTTATATATTACACCCTTTCTGCACTTTTCTTTCTCTGTATCCCAGTACTTTATAAAATCCTTGGTTCCCGCGGGCGCGATACAGTAAATACTATTCTTATTAAAGATCCTAGCTTGTTCATTAAACATTAATGACATCTCATCAAACTCATACTTACCAGGCTCTTTGAATATTGACTTTACAAAGTCATAAAATTCTTCCCTGCTACCAAAGTCTGTGTGACTCCAATTGCCATCTTCATAAGTAGGAATATGTTGATATATCTCAGTATTCATTTAATAGCTTTAAGATCTCAGTCAGAGCCTCATGTCTGTGGTTCTCAGTAAGAATAATTTTATTTACAAACTCTGACTTCTCTACTTTAGGGATATCATGAATAGCTGATTCACTCTTAATTTTAAGGTCAATCTGCTGCATATCTCCAGTAAAGATCATAATAGAGTTCTTGCCTAGTCTGCCTACGCACATCTGTAGTTGAGCTTTAGTTAGATTCTGGAACTCATCTACTATACATACGGCATTCTCAAATGTTCTACCCCGGAAGTGACTAAGTGACACTAACTCAATAGCACCATCTTCTTCCATCTTATTTAAGATATCTGGTTTATCATATACCTTTCTCATATTAGCTTTAATGGGTACCAACCAGGGTTCCATTTTTTCTTTTTCTGATCCAGGTAAAAACCCATTATCTTCAGTAGATACAGTAGGTCTGGTAATAATAATCTTATTAACCCGTCTCTTGAAGTACATATCTAATGCTATCTGAACAGCTACAAGTGTCTTACCGCTACCTGCATAACCTATTAAAAAGTTATACGGGGTATTCATTATCAACTCTTTAGCTTTCTTCTGTTCATCTGATAATGTAATAGAGAACTTAATCTCACCTTTAGGTGGAGTCTTGTCTATGTTGTCCTTGCCCATACTATAAAGATAAGTGATTCTTTAATTAGTACAACAGTGTGGTAAAAGTATTATCAAAGCTGGTCATAAGCTAACCCTTGACCACCGCGAACTTGACTCTTTAACTCATCCTGTAAATCTTTGTATGCTCCCTTATAAGAATCTCTAATCTGTTGAAACTTGGCAGCAGCTGCAACTAAAGAATTAATATTTCCATCTCTACCGTGGGTAATTTCTGTAGTTTCCATATATGTTGCTAGCTTATCCAGCATTTGCTTAATACCTTTATAAGCCCTGGATGTAGGTGTTTCATACATATCTCTACAAAACTTTAGTGCTCCTACAATATCTCCATCATCAGTAGAAAACTCAGCTTGTATTTCCTGTAGTATTATTTCTTCTTTATCTAGTTCAGATAAATTAAAAAAGGGGTTTACATCAGGATTAGGACATGTCATATAAAATAGATACTGATAAATTTTAAGATAGTCATCTGGATGATTATCCATTATCTTCTTCAGAGTAGCTAGAGTATAGCAGTGTTCCGTGGGGACAACTACATTATTATTTATATCAAACAGTTTTACTATCATCTTTATTTATGTTATAATAAAAAGAATCAGTATCGTCGGTTATCCAACGATCTGACACACTTTCTACAGAGGGTAAACTACTATCTACTTTTATGTTTTTAGGCTCAATAGGGAAATCTTTAGTCACCCAATTACTGTCTTTCCAAAAAATTCTATTATTAGGTTGGCATAATAAATACCCATCATCAGCTACTAGTATATGACCACATTTATAGTCAGAAGGCTCATCAGAATAGGGATTATTAAACCAATCCACAGTCATTAAATAAGTAGCCCATATTTTGCTACCATCTCTTAGTAATACCTGGCACTTTTTTTCAGACAGGTAACTAAACTTTGTTACTGTTACATTTTCTGAAAAACAATCCCATAGCTGTTTATAATAAAAAGGTACGTCATTTACAGGTTCCTTTATATAGATCTCTGAGATTGGAACTCTAGATCTTAACATGCCGTAATCAGTCATTACATGAAACGTAAGTGTTTTCATACTAATAGACTGTATAGCAAATGCATAACCGTTATGATAAGTGTTAGCATCCTCACTATTTTTAGTAAAATGAGATGCCTTTATAAGACACTTAAAACTTGGTATGTCAATGTTTAGAACTGCCATTTCTAAGGTGATTGATAATAGATATGACTTCTGATTTTAGATACGGTAACTCATATCTTTCAATATTCTTAATGACAGGATGCCCCTCTAAGTCTAGTACATGGATCTTATTACCTTTATTATCAAGACCGTCAGATTCAAATATCACGTGGTCAAGTATAAGTTTACCCGGTTTTAGTTTTGGGTTATGCTTAAGAATCATGTACATGTAAAGACTAAGCTGCAGAGCGTAATGATTATAGTTACAATCGTCAAGATTAGATACTGGCGGAAGCATCTTTTTAGATATTCCCTCCCAATTTTTGTATGCTTCTCTCTTAATCTCTTTGTTTGTTTTATAGTCATATACGTCTACTCTACCATTAACAACTTCAACTCTATCAGACTGCCCACATATACCAGCTGATTTTAGATATACAAAATGTTCAGGGTAGATACCATTATCAAGCTTTTGATTAGGGGCTACTTTTAATCCATTGTCTTCTACTGATTTAAAGATATGTAAATCAAGACCATCCCGGTTAATTGTATCACAACCTAGTATATCAGATTCTCTTTGATTGTGATACCAAGTACCTAGATTAATTGCTCTATCTGATTCATTCTTCCAGGCTTGTTTAATTTCTTCTGGCGTCATACCATACCATTTACTCTTCTTATTTTTAGAAGACTTAATTGCTATAGCATCAGCATCAAAAGGCTCTTTAAATTTAGATATGATAGATGTAACACTGGTCCATTGAATATCTTCATTAGGATCAACACTTACATACTTATGCTCTTGAGGTAGGAACTTAACTGGCATCTTTCTTAAGTTTTTTATTAAGCGCTTTTTCTTCTTTCTCACTAAGTACAGCGTCCCATTTATCCTCATGACAGAAAGCTGATAAAGACCTTTGTAAAAACTGTAATGAACAACCGCATGAACCACAGCAGGGTTGAGTTCCGGGAACAGCACACTTGTCACCAGATCTATCAATGAATTCACATTTTTGGCATATCTCATTACGAGCTGCTGCAACTTCTTCAACATGTTCATCTTTAAATACAGAATTTTTGATCCCTTCAAGAATCTTTCCTTTCTCCTTCCAAATTTGTATTAATGTTTTCATGTCTTGATGATTTTATTTCCCGTTTTCTTGCTTTTTCTTGAAACATGATATCTCTAGCGTTTACAAGTAAGTCTAATCTAGAACTTATAGCTTGATATCTCTGATACTTTGTAAAGGTATCTCCCTTAAAACTATTGAGAGTATTTTCATATTTAGCTATGGTCCCTACCAGATTTTTGAGCTTTACCTCAAATACACCAAAGTTTTCTATGTTTATTCTTGGATAACTGATAGAGGATATACTTTTTCTAACATGCTTCCAATAAAAGTCTATAACATCATTTACTAAATTTTCATTTAGCTCAAGATCTTCATGTAGATCTTTAAGGATATTTTTAGGCTTCCTTGGATTCAACTCTTACTACTTTATAGTCTAACAAAATATTGCCGTCTGTCTGAATCTTTAGATCAGGATTTATCTTGATCTTCTTTTTGCTTTTACCTTGCTTGATTATCAGATTTCTTTTCTCTGCCTTAGCCAAGGCATTTCTTACAGATTGACTGCTGCCAAAAATTTCTTTCTGGGCAGCAGTCTCACAAAAATCTGTAAGCTCTCTTTCTCCTGATAGTGCTAATAGGGTTAAGCAATTTAGATCAAGGGTGGATACAGCTATGTCACTAAGGTGACAATGCACAGCAATCTGGAACTTAGTTATGTCCCAGATCTCCATGCGTATCCTTTTTTGTACTTGATTTACTATTGCCATTGTTGGTTTATATTAGCAATTAGGATTTTTTGAGAGTTCTCTTAGGCTGACTTCTCTTTTGTTCTTCATACTCCTCGGGAGTAGGCATTTCTTCCTGATCCGGTGGACTCTGAATCTGAGCTTGTCTTACCAATGCTACAAGTCTACGAAGTCTTTGTTCTTCAATATCAGCTGACATTTTCTCAAACTCAAGCTGTGTTGTCATGAACTCTATTTGTTCTTTATAGAAGTCCAACATTTCTTGTTTCCTAGCATTGATCTCCTCAGCAGAGATATCAGCTGTCTGATTAAGCGTTTCTTGTGCAAATGCATTTTCCATTATGTTTGATTTAAAATTATAGGCAAATATACTAAAGAAGTTTAAACTTCCAAAATTTAAATAAAAAGAAAGACCCCAACGCTTTGGGGTCAATCTTAAACAAAATCAAACAAAACACAGAGCAAGCAACTCAGCTTGATTTCTTAGCCTTAATATACCCTGTCAGTTCAGACAGACTTGTATTCATAGCTGTTAAGTGGGTAGATATAGCATCAATCTTGTATTCTAGCTTCTCATTAGCAGACTTTTGTTCTTCACGGATCTCATTAATCCTTTGATAGATGTGCTCTTCTTTTTTACCCATATCTTCTTTAGTGTCTTTAAGGGATTGACTGAGAGCGCCTATCTCATTCTTGTATTTTTCTTCCATATTTTCAACGGTGTGATTTAGCTTTTCAATGGCTCTTTTTAATGCGTAGTAGAAACCAAGGAATGATCCTACACCAATCACAATCGTCACAACGTCTCTGGTCTCAAAGACTAACTGATTTACATCCATCATTACAAACAAATATATATACTCAATATATAAAAAAATCAGTTAGCCGCAAAGTAAATTGTTGTAATAGTTAAACCTACTACAGCTACTGATAATCCTAGGTTTTTGATCTTTAGGAGTCTCATATCTTTCTTCATCCTTTTCTCATCTTCTCCCCTCTGATATTCCATAGCTTTTTCAAGAGCTTGCTTATTAGCATAGAGCTGTCTAAAGTCTTCAATATTAACAGCTTGGATACCTGTGATGTCTCCATATAACTTAACCTTCTGCTTCTCTAGTCTGTATAGAGTATCTAATTTAAGGGCACTATTGTGCCAGTAAATCATAGCATTGTAGTTAAGGTTTACTAACTGGATATCAGAATTCGATAGTCTTGGTATAGAATCCTGATTTAAGTAAGGAGTCAGAGGCTTTGAGTGTCTCTGACAATCTGCGGTTACTACGCTTAGTATCATCACCAAGAATAGTATAGACTTCCTGAGTATAGTGTTCATTGATAATAGGTTGTAATTTAATTAGTGTATCAGTTAAAAAGTTAAGGGAATCTATCCGATGATACAAGGAATCTATCATCATATTATTGTTTTTTATTTCCCTTAGCAGACTATCATTCATCTCTTCTAGTCTGTCTTTCAAAGGATCCTCGTGTTTAGTATTACATGTACGTACAGTAACTGTGGTACCTATAGATACTACAATTATAGATAAGATCCAGATAATCAGTGCTTTAGTTTTTCTAGTCATCTTACTTTTTTCCATCTAGTTATGTGAATGTTTTTACTTAAGGGTCTGACCTTTCTATATACCCCATCTTTTCCAGTTCTTGTATCTCTAGTTCCAGCATCTGTGGTGTTGCCTTCAATAGTAACCACAGAGTTTTCTTTAACTCTTTCTACAATACCTGTGTGACCTATACCCTTGAATCTGCTTCTCTTAAACTTAGAATACGACAGAGACATAACAAGAACATCTTTTGAACTATAGTCCTTAGTTACAAATCTACCGTTGGTAAAGATTACATCATCATGGTTATAGGATGTAGGGGAATACCCGGTAATGGTATTTGGGATATCAGCTAGATCTAAAATGGTAGTTACAAAGAATGAACACCAGGCATAGCCTGGTTTCCATCCTCTTTGTTTCATCTCATACTGTAACTCACTGTTAGTGAATCCTTTATTGTTTCCACCTTTCTCAGTTACACCTATATATTTTCTAGCAATGACCCTTACAGTGTGGCCGTCATTACCAACCAGAGTATAAGAAGGAATGCAGAGAGCAATCCAAAGTAGACCCATAAGTACAATTTTATTTTTTGCCATGGTGTGAGTGTAGTTTTAGTTTCAGACTTAAGTTCTCTAGAGTAGAAGTATCTCTGTAACCCACGGAAGTTAAAGTAACCTCCAAGAAAAGCTACAAAGTTTGCAAATACAAGGATTAACCCAGCAAGAATCACCTGCTGAATATACTCAACAGAGATAAGTGGATCACCAAAGTATTGCATACTAAAGGTACCTACTAACATAAAGGCAAGGAATGCCATAGGAATTGACCAAAGTCCATCAAACATTTGAACTTTGTAAAGGGTTTGTTTCAATAATTTTTTCATGAGCCGTAAATTTTAGTTGCAAAGGTATCTAAATTTAGTTCAGTTCCCCAAGTTTCATTCTTTCCTTGTGCTGGAAGAAACTCAAAATCAAATACTAAGCTAGATCCTTCTAGGTATGTAAGGGTTTTAGTTACTGAATCGTAGGAAATCTTATCTCCTTTTACTAGGTTAATTGTTGTATCCTGAGTGCTGGTCATCTGTAGATACCAAGCAGTTCCATACGCACCTGTCTGTAGAGATGGGTGATACAGCTTCCATCTGGTTACAAAACCTGGGAGCTTCTGACCATAACTAGCAGTTAGTGTAGTATATGGGATGTCCCTAGATAGAATACCATTAATATAAACCTCCCCTTTAACTGATGAGTTATTTACCACAATGTCAGTAGCTAGGTTTACACAGTTAGTGTTATCATCTTTAGCTACAACTTTCCATACCCATGAGAATGCCTGGGCTAACTGTATATCAGAATAACCAGTCTTCTGCTTTAGCTGAGCAATGGTGTACTTAGGATAAGACTTAGTAAACTTATTAAGAGCTACTCCGTCAGAGGTTGATGTCTTTACAAAGTCCTTTCTCAGGATACTTCTGGATACAATGTTCTCATCATGTGGAACAGGACCTGTCATTGTAGTGTTCATCCCCTGCTCATTAGTAAAGGTATAGTCCCAACCTGCAGAAGTCTGGGTAATGTTTACCTCACTCCAGCCAATCCAGTAGTTTAACCCATTGAATACAAACTCCATATAGGGTTTGTATAGTCTGTAACTTGTAGGGGTCATCTCCATCACATTCATATCAGAGGCATGGATATGTGTAGATGCTAGGTTTAGGGGATACGCCCCGAACAAAGACTCAGTAGATTCTACCTTAAATGTAGATGTCTTTGTAGGTTCTAGTTTCCCAGTTACTGGATTTTTGATCATCTTAGTAAAGTCTGTAACACAGTACTCTACCAGTGAGTTCTCAACTCTCCTATTGATCTGTCCATTGATTGGTGCAAACTCTGTTGGGAGCTGAAGTAGTCTAAGTGATTTGTCTAGGTTTTGCATAGTATATTTATTCTGGTACGTTTAAATCTGGTAAGGGATCTCCTTCTTGGTAATAGTGGTAGAACCCATCTCCTACATAATACATGGCGATAACTGTTGCTTTTTCTTCATCAGTTAATTCTCTAACGGGCTCTATACCCTTTACTGTTTGTATAGAATCTATAATTATCATCTTGTTATAGTTGCTATGGTACCCTGCATACTTGCTGTGTTTGCTGAGTTACCTAGTTGAATTGCCCAAATAAAGTATAAAGTAACTGTTGTATTTACAGTGTAGTTTGAAATGGCCGTATTTGAAACACCATAAGAACTTGTGGCTGATGCTGCAAGAGGCAAGGATCTAAAATTACCCGATGCTCCTGAAGCAGTTACAAATATATTTCTTTGAAATCCCCCATTACCTGTACCCACGCTATTGGCGTATGCTGCAATTTGAGTTGCCCCCACCAAACTTGCAGAAGTATTCACATACAATCTCCAGTTTGTAGCTGTTCCATTTGCTGCGTTAGAATTAAAGTAAGATCTAATCTCTAACAGGTCATTTGTTTGAAATACGTTTGCGTTTACTGATGTACTCCACACTAAAGTATTTGTTGTTGTCCCAGTCAATGACGCGGGAGAGTAATCTCTAAATAAAACAACAGTTGGGGATGTAGATTGTATGGCTGTATTTACAAAAGCTGTTGTGGCTATACTTGTATCATTATCTCCAGCTGCAGGAGTTGGGGCAGTAGGATCTCCTGTAAAAGCTGGGGATGCTAAAGGAGCTTTATTATTAAACGTACTCCAATCAGTAGATGTCAAATACCCATCAACTGAGCTAGTAGCTGCTGGGATAGATAATGTTCTATCTGCTGACAAGTCACCCCCTCCTGTTAGTGGGGATGTGGTGGATATAGTCCTAGTAGTAGCTACCGGGGTATAACCTAGTATGGTTCCTATGGATGCTGTCTTCCACTGAGATGGGGATACGGTATTATCATACCATAGTGTATCCTTATATGTAGGGGTTTGTGCCTGTACATTATGTAGCTCATCTAGCTCATACCCATTCTGTACCCTAACATATACCCTACCCGCAGAACCTGGACTAGCTGTAGTTACAAAACCTAGATATACAAGGTGGTTAGGGGCATATGGTTTAGTTGGGGTAATGGTTCCTGCGGTAGCACCTAGGTATACCGGGCTACCATCTGACCAACCATTTACAGGTTTTACGTTAGATAATCCATCTAACAACCCCTGCATCATGATAAATCCCTTCTGATTAGCAGCAATTGATGTAGATAAAACAAGACCTATAGTCTGAGCTGAGGTAGCATCAGTAGTATTATAAGCAAGCTTTACAGTAACTCTATCTCCCGTACCAGAGAAAGCATATACCGGTTGACCCTTGGTTATAGTAACCGAGTCATCATTAGTTACATATGCTATCAATGAGTTTGGGGATGTACCTATTACCTGAAAGGCTGTAAGTGTGGAGTTGTAAATACACAACATCTCACTACCATTCTGTATATCCCCACCTATGAGTGCTCCATCATTATTCCTATATAGGGTTACCGCACCTAGTCCATTTATATTAAGCGTACATCCTGTGGTATTACCATTAGTAAACCTAATGAGATAGGCATCCCCATCAGCATATGATGTGGGACCGGATATAGTAACAGCATATGTATCAGTACCTGTGGCAGTTCCATGTAGTACACCCCCGGTAACTGTACTTCCTATAGTAAATGAAGGATATGTACCTGATACTGATATACCCGTACCAGCAGTGAGTACTACTGTCTGATCTGGGGCAGAGTTAGTAACCGTAATATTACCTGAGGTAGTAATAGGGTTAGTACCTGATAGGCTAATCCCGGTACCTGCTGTTAGTTGTACAGATGTTACAGTACCTCCACCAGCAATGGTCCAGGTTCTATCAGCAGAAAGGTCCTGGGTAACACCATTAATAGTAATATTCCTGGTGAGGGGTACATAGTTACTAGACAGGTATGTAATAAGGTCTGTCTGTGCCGTGATGGTACCGGTGATACTACCCCATGTGGCTGAGCCGCTACCACCTATATACTTTATCCTACCATTAGCATCATACACAACTAGTCTGGAAAACCCAGATACATACCCGCCGGATGTAGTTACAGCAAATGCCATCTATTAATATGTGTCAGCCTGGTAAGGCAGTTGGTTTATAATCTCAATCAAATAAACAGTCCCGGCAGTGGTGGTAGTAACATCAATACTATCCCCGGGGTTCAATGAATAGCCACTATCCTGTAGGGTATCCCCGGCGCTAAGAGTTAGGGAATAAGCAACAACACTAGAAGATGGGTTAGCCCGGTTAATAGTAAGCTCTATATCATAAGCACTGGGGTTATTAAACCTAAGATTAATCCCAGCCTGATATCTATAGGGGGCAGTATATACCGTATTAGTACCAACAGAGAGTGTACCCTGTAAGCTTTGATTCCTAGGAAGTGTTGCCATACTCTATATATATAATCAAGATACTAAACTATCCCCAAATATACAAATATCCCCCTACCCAGTACAACAATTTACCTACCCCCTCCCCCTACCGGTACCCATTATCACCCCCGTTAGAGTGAGTAAGGGGTCTTACTGCAGCCACGCCCCGGCCGCACACTCGGGGGGCCCTACCCCCTAGTGTTGCGCCTCGGGCAAGTGAACCCTTGTTACAAAAAAATCAATTAATTTCATATGAAGAACAACTGTTTCTACCGTGTTCTCATTCTCGGGGAGAATGACAACACTATCGCAACAACAGAATTCTATCCAACCTCTCGGCAAGCCGTCGCGGTTGCAAAGAATTCTTATCCTGACAACAAGTTTGTCGTCAGGAAAGAATGGTTACATTGGACTGAAGTCCTTGCAATGTAACCATAACGAAAGTGGGGTGGGCTAACGCCTGCCCCACTTTCTAATCAATAACCCTTTTAAGTTTATCAAAATGAAAAAGATATTCTCATTAGCATGGAAAGTAGCTGTGCTCTTTCTTACATTCTTTATCATGCCTGCCGTGATTGCATCCATTGTTGCAATGGACTTGTCAATCTACTTTGATTGCATCTGTCATCCTGCATATGATGCAGTGATGTTCTTTGTGGCAATGATAGCCACCTGTGCCTGCGTTGACCATCTAATAGCAATAGGGGACTGATGTCCCCTTCATGTGGTTAATTGATTGATAATAAGTGGGATAATACCCACTTATTGTTTTATTATGAACCCTTTATTACATGTAACTTTTAATACTTAATCACATGGTAATCGAAAAACACACCGTCATTAACCTTGGTGGTAATGCCGCTCTTGAACACAAGATGAACATTGTTTTCAAATGCATTCAATCTCGGATAGCAGAGATTGATAAAGACCAAGAGGTATGGAAAAACAGCAGTGCATGGAATTCTATTAGACCACCTCTTGGGTATGAGAAAAACCAAGCTGCCATTGATGCACTATTGGACTTTTCATGTTTACTTCGGGCATGTCTAAAAGCTGATGTAGCACCAAAGGTGCATGTAGAAATTGGGGAGTAATCCCCTTTTTTATTATGAACCCTTTATGATAATAACTTAATACCAATTTCAAAATGAAATATCATTTTTCAATTAGCGACACACATGCCGCACAACCAAACACAGAAATCACAATAATTACTGATAGTAATTATAATGATTATCTGCACGCACTCAACACCATTCTGTATGTTGTTCAATCTGAAATAGCCAAGAATCAGGCTATTTTGGATGAACAACAAAGAATGTACGATATGGAGTGCGGCATCATTGCAGATGATGATTTAGATACTGATTGTGTCTAAATCATCAAATGCAAAAGGGGTGTGAAGCCCCCTTTTTTGGGGGTGAACCCTGAAAGAATAGCAATAAATACTCTAACTGCACCGCTTATCATCGCGTGTGTCCCAGAGTATTTTGACAAATACTCTGTTGTGAACCCTTTTTATTAGAAAATCAATTTAATTTTTCACAAATGAAACATTTCCTCAAAATTAAAGAAGCCGAGAGCTTCCTTGACAAGCTCAAAGACGGCACACGCAAGCGTAAGTACCGCTTTGATGTCAAGGGCTCTCCATCAAGCCTGAAACAATTCAAGCTTGATATCCTGTCCAAAGCCAATAAGCAGGGCTTTATTGGCAAGGACGGAAAGTTTGCTTTCTATTCCTTTACAGGAATGCCAAGCAAGGATGCCGTTGGCACCATCATCAGGCTCTCATCGGGCAAGTGGATACTTGACACATCCGATCAAGATCGGTTGGCAAGTATCTCACTTCACCCTGATGTAGCCAAGGCAGCAGGGCAAGAATTTGCCCGTATGCTGCTTGGCACCATCACGCCTGATGAAGACATCTTCGATGAAGACACCGAAGATGAAGAAGAAGATGACTTCATCGAAGATGAATTCACTTCTGATGATGAATCAGATGAATCTAATTCATCAGATGTCCTCTTCTAACGAAGTAGGACATCATAGGTAAAAGAGTGGCCACCCTTAACAGGGTTGGCCCCTTTTTCCCTTTCATAATACATTTGGAACCCTTACAGGATTTCACCGCTATTGTGTGTTACACAATAACGCGGTGAACACCTGAACACTTTTAACAAGTGTTTGGTAGGGTATGCAAAGAGTAAATACTCTTTTTTGCATAACCATAATATATTTGGACTCCTATCGTGACTGGGAAAC
>OGWA01000049.1_pt1 | contig 11961 bp, 32 predicted proteins | sample 1575901 | NCBI WGS metagenome assembly OGWA01 (sample SAMN07581541, study PRJEB24739) | freshwater metagenome
GTTTCCCAGTCACGATACACATACCCCGGAGGCGATAAAAAAGTCCAACCCCCCACTACGCATTTTTAAAAAAAAATTTTGAAACAAAAAAAATCCCCGTAGCGGGGAAAAAATGTTTGCCTTTTTTGGCAACTGCGGAATTGCAAAAAAAATTATTAAAAGTCTGTTGATTTTTCTTTACTAGCGGCCTGCAACTTTAGCTCTTGTTCAAGAACATTTCTGTACTGCTGCTCAATGTTTTCGCCTTTGTAGCCATGAGCGTAAGCAGCCCTAGCAACTGCCAGGGCTTTGTCCTTGGTTGGGAAAGGCCCCTTGGACCCCCAGAACCATCCGCTCTTGCGTTTGACGAGTGGCATTACTTCAGACGCTTGAGTTTGAAGATCGTGTGGCGGCACAGTTCAGCGATACCGTCCACAAGGTTTTGCACTTCGCTATCCTGCGGGAAGCCGGGCTGGCGGCGCAGTGTGGCGACTTGCGATTGAATGTGCTGAACCAAATCCAGGGGATTTTCCCCCAGAAAAAGTGCCTTTGCGTCCAGAATTATTTTGGACTCGTCCTGAAGGCAGGCTTCGATCACGCTGTCTGCAAGGTCAGGCAAGCCAGAGTAGAACTCACCCATTGCTTCATGAGCAGCGAATGATCCGGGGCCCAAGGTGTTCCAGTGCTGGACATGGGCGGCGGCTGTTCCAAGCACAAGCACGGATGCGAACTGGCTTACCACATCAGTTTGCGCTTCTTTGATGGTGAAGATCATGGCTACCCCAAGATTGTTTTGACCGCCCGCTGGAAGGTCAGTGAAGGGATTTTAGACCAGTTTGCCGAGCAGATGTCAATTGCGTTGTCCACAGTGATGGCCCACTCGCGCTTCCACTTGAACCCTGTCTCCGAACAGTGGGTCAGGATGTTCATGGCGCTTCGCAGCTTGCGAAACTCCACGCTATCCTGATGCCCCAGCATTTCATAGCAAGCCGCCACCACAAAGATGCCGTCGCTGATGGTCAGGATGGCGTCTTTGCAGTCCTCGCCATCCTCCATCATCATCAAGTTGATTCGCATGTCCAGCATAGACACGCGCAACTGCTCACGAGCGATTGCGCGGGCTACCGGGTTACGGGCAACGTGCTGCCTTTTAAGTAGGATCATTGCGTTATTGTGCGCCACATTGTCTTGGGTGACTTGTGAGCGTTGACGGCTTTTTGCGGCGCATAGCCTGCGCTGACAATCAGCCCAGCACGCTTGGCACGCATGGTCACTGCACCCCAAGCTCGGCTGTCTGGCGGCTCGGGCACGCCACATGCCTCTGCGTACCATCGCGCTTCCTCGGTCATGAATGTGTCCTTTTGCGTCATCGCATAGCGCACAAACGCAGCGTAGGCCATGCGGTTCCAGTCTTCGTGTTCACGCTCTGCGTGTGCGGCTGCGGCTTCCATGCCTTGCACAGCCAAGTCCCATGCTTTGCTCATGTCTTATCCTTTCATGTACCTTTAGTGCCCCACTCGGGCATCTTTTCGTTTTTGACCAACTCTTGAAGCTCGTGATATGCGCCTTCAAGCTCAGGGATGTCAAAGCCGCCACGGCAGTAGCAGCCCCAAAACCATGTTGCCTCTTCCCACAACATATCGCGGAAGAGTCGATCACGCACAAATGCGCCAGGGCTGTTGGGCATGTAAAGCGGTCGAGGGTCTTGGATTTCCTCGCGCATCGCTTTGAGGATGGCTTTGTAGTTCATGTCTTGTCCTATTTTGGTTGAGGTACATCTGTCGGCCAAAGCCCAAGTTCGTTGAGAAGTTCGACCGTCCGTTCATGGGCTGTTCTCCACATGCCCATGCGCTCCATTTTAGTCATCCACTTTCCTTGGTCAAGTTCTGTGTGGCAAGAAAAACACAGACTGGCAATTTGATTGTCATCAGCCTTAATTCCCCTGCCTTTGCCATGACCCCAATTTCCGTGCGCGGCCACGACAGTGCCATCCTCGGCTCCGCACCATTGACATGGGATTTGTCTAGCGGCCTCTAAAAGCGCCTTGCTGCGGACGTATTGGTGCTTGGGATACTTCACTGATCGTTACTCCGTTTTGGGCACACCATGCCATCAGGTATTCGGTGAACTCGATGGCCTCTTCTTTGGTCAGTTTTCGGCTTTGCAGACCAAGCTGCACAACGCCTTGGCCGTCCAATGCTGGGACGATTTGCCCCGCTGGCAGGCCGCGCTCTTTACAAAAATTGTGAAGGTGCAGGCGTTTCCAATCCTCAGTTGTCCATGTCGAGCCAAGATGGCTTGCCTGCCGCGCAATCTGCCCCAGGATGGCATGGAACATCTTGTTTTGCTGACCAGATCGTCCAGGATGTAGATTCATCACTTGCTCCTAAACTGCCACGCGACCATCGCAGCATCACGCTCGTGTTGATTGGATTTGCCTTGCCAGTGGGTGATGCGGTTGAAGTCTTCAGCGTTGAGCTTTTCGCCTTTGGCCTTGGGACTGATCCGCATATACGCGACATCGTAGGTTTCGCAGACTCTCTCAATCATGTAGCACCACGCATCAACCATCCCCACCTTCCTGGCGATGTTTGCGGCCACACCTTTGGATTGGCTTGGCAACCACACATGAGACTGAAGGCGGCTGTCTTCAAACGCTATAAACACTGGTTCGTCAAGATACAGACCAAGGTTGTGTTGAAAATTAAATGGCTCGATGGTTTTTAGCGCAACCAACTTGCCGCCAGCGTAAATCGCCCAACCCATGTTGACGCCAGGATCAATGCCAATGACTATCATGCCTGCCCCATTGCGCTTTTACGCCACCGTCTGCGCGGCGTGTAGTCCTCAACGATGGTGCAACCAAATGAATCGACCAGCACCGACGCCACCAGAATGCGGTTGGCAAACACGTTCTTGATGCCTGTCAGTGCATAAAGTTCTGGAGGCTTAAACTCGTCCCCTAGTTGGTCGAAAACGGCCTCAATGCGCTTGTAGATATTGGCGCGGCGAACATCCAAAGATGCTGTGCGGCGCTTGTCTTCAAAAGGTGTGCTCATTTCGCCTCCAAAATGTCTCGCGCCATATCAGCGGTCAGGTTGTCCATGAATCGCTGGCACAGGTTGCCTGCGTCATTGATGTAATAGGTGTGCTCAACCAATGCGCGTAGGCGTTTCACCTCTAACTCTGCCGATTCAAGCTCAAAGCACTTGCTTTCGTAAGCTCGCTTCCACATCTCCATCGTAGGTTGCACATCAAGAGTGGGGATTTCTCCGTCCTTGCTTTGCTCACCTCGATATACGGTTGAGTCGCCATAACGGTCTGCGCCAACGGCCATCGTGCCTGCGGTGTAGACCATGCCTCTGTATTCGCGGTATGGGTTGCTCATTTCTGTTCCTTCTTCGCAAAATCCTCGCACTTGCGCTTGTAGCCCCATGTGTCGCGGTCAAAATAGTCCGGTGCGTAGAAGCGTGGCTTGTGCAGCATCAGGCAGTCCATGCGGGGCTTGAGCATTCCCTCGATGTCAATGAAGCGCCCATGCTTGCACTCGTCGCAGTTTCGGGTCTTGGTCATGCTTCTTCCTTGATCTTCCTTGCGGCAAAGTGCCAGTAGTTGTTGCTGTGCTGCTGAGATTTGTGAATCTCCATAAACTTTTCGTGCAAACGTTGGCGCTCGGCAGCAGCGACAAGCGCGGCGAAGCGTTCAAGCTCGTCTGTAATTCCCTGCGGCCATGTGTACACGGCCTCGCTGCCATCAGCGGTTCCGATCACCAGCAGCCCAGACTCCCGCGCCATGCGGATCACATCGTCGCGGTTCATGCGTCCCCCTTGATTTGATAGTCGTGGAACACCACGCCTTTGCTTGCATCACCAACCTTGTGAGGCTTGACCCAACAGGTCTTGCCGTTTTGCAGTCGGCGCAAATGTCCCCTGCGGTCATGCAGTCTTGGGCTGGCGTGTGTGCCACCTTGATCCTCTTTGCGCTGCTTTACAGGCTCAACAACAACTGTTTTCCAGTCGTATGTAGGTGTCTTGCGTTGCGCGATCTTCCTGCGGTTGGTGAAGGTTTGTTGCACCACTGGCACATAAGCCTCATTACGCAGTGACAACGACTCCAACCAATTACCGACATAAGCCAACATCAGTTCTGCAACATCTTTTTCTAACTCCACGCCATCGTCCATTGAACCATAGCGCAGCATATCTCCCTCGACCAGATACACCATTGTTGGAAATCTTTGCGGCTGTTTTCCTGTCGGCCCCTTCCACATAGTCACCAAAACGCCCTCTTGCGGGTCATTGCCAACCACCATAAAAATAGTGTCGTAAGACTCATGGCTTCGTGTTTTGCCCCGCCACACCACGATGCTTTTCTCAAAAGGTGGTCTATGCGTCATCAATGGCTCAGTGACAGCATGACTCTGGTCGTTGACGTAGCCTGATAGGTCAAACCATTGCAAGTCCACCGGGTCAAAATCAACCGCAGACACCATTTTTATCATTTCTCGGATTAAAGGTGTCATTCTTCCCCCTTGATGCCGTGGCGGTCAAGGCTTGGCGCAAGTTGCAATCCTTGGGCGAGCCCCAGATCAACGATGGATTGGCACAACTGCTGCGCTTCGTTGTAACTGATGGCCAGCTTTCGCTGCACCTCAGAAACAGACACTTTCCCGGACGTGAAACAGACCACGATAGCTTTGCGCTGCTCATCCGTCAGCGGCTTGCTTGGCTGTGCTGGCTGTGGGGATGTGTAAAGCATAGTTCCGAGTGGAATGGCATCAATCTCATTTTGATCAAAATCAATATCGTGATGATTAACCGTTGCTCCGTAGCACACCCACGCCACCGGCTCCTGCTGTGCTGGCTGCTCTGCCAGTGCCTCTTGAATAATTGAAAGCGACTTTTTTAGACATATTGTTGCGTTGCAAAGCTCCGCATACATTTCGTCTTCATCCCATCTCTCGTTTGGAGTACATCCAACCCAGTCTCTTGCGTTTGCAAGAGTTGATACGCAGTCCAGCGCCAGCCGCAGCGCGGCCTCTTGTTTTGGTGTCATAGCAGCGCTTCCTCAATCACTTTGCCACCGTGGTAGCGGCTGGGCTGTTTTCGGCATTGCGACTTGGTTACCCAGATTGGATAGTCAGGCCACGGCCAGTCTGAGCGCATGACCGATAGGCAAATCTGTTTGTCGTTGCGGCCAACCTCCAGGCCAATTCGGCCATCGGGCAGTTTCCATGCGTCACCGTTGCTCATTTGTTTTGTCCTTTCTTGACGTTGTTTTGTTCGTGCATTATTTCACAACAATTCACCGTTGTTCATTTTCTGCATGTAGTGTCGTATTTCCGCAACAGCCCCGGTCCCGTACATCCGCTCAATCCATTCGATCCTGGCGGGCGTCAAGACCTTTTGCTTGGTATGGGTCCAGGTTGCGTACAAAGACCGCGCCTCGGCCTCCAAAAGCCGGTTCCTGTCGCCTTCCTTAGAGGGTTTCGGTTTGAAGCGAACCGTCTTGGTATCTGCGGTGCCATTTGCCTTCATGGTTCTCCACTTTTCCTACGTTGCGTTGTCCGTGCAAAACAAATCGCAGCTTTTTTTCATCCCAGCCGGTTACCTCGCGCAGTTCTTTGCGGTCAAGAGGGCCAAGCTCCAGAAGCTTGAGCAGTGCGTATGTGCGCGTCATGAAACCACCTGCAATTTAAGTTCCAAAGTTTTTCTTAAAACTCTTTCGTCAATCAATCTGAATCCGCGAATCATCTTCCGATATATCTTTCCCTCCATCTGACGAATTCGCTCTCGCGTGACGCCAAGCTCTTGAGCTGTTTCTTCAAGCGTGTACTGCTCAAAAATCCTTAACTTAAATACATGGACTTCACGTTCATTCAACTTGATGTTTGCAAATATCTGCTGCAACAAACTGCGGGCTTCTAATGCTGGCCCGTAGTCAACAGCCTCTTCAATGTCAACACAAGGCAACTCATCAAGCTCGTCGTTTCGAGTCAGCCAGATTCGATAGACCTCTGGGTCCAAAGATTTGACGTTCAGCTTTCCGTAATATTCGCGGTTCATTTGGCAATACTCCGACGGAGTGCAGCCATTTTCTCAAGCTGCTCAAGTGATGGGGGAACCGCCTTCAGACGGTCCTGTTGAATTTTGACCAACGCAGGGTCTGGACCCTTTGAACCCGGCACCGTGGTCCGAGCGATGTCGGCAGCTTGTTGAGCAAAAGACTTGTTCTCCTTTGGTTCAAACACATCTTGCCAGCCGCTTGTGATGGACTTTTCAAGGATTGCAACAATGTCGTGCCCTTGCTCTTTGAACTTTTCCAGCTTGCCAACAATGAGTTTCATGGCAAATTCGGTCGGCGGTTTTTTTATGCGTTTTCGCATGTCAATAAAAGCCTTCCAAGTATCCGAGGGTATCCAATCAGGCAAAACAAAGGCAACGTCAGTTGCCGCGCTCTCAGGCGCGTTCTCTTCCAATTCCTTTCCTTTCCTTTCCTTTCCAGTAGGTAGTGGTTCGGTAGGACTACCGTAGTCATACTGTAATTTGCATAAGCTCTTGATTTTGCTAGGAGTTTTCTTGTTGATGACCTGATGCTTCTCAAAATTTACTATCTTGCCGTAGGTCTTGCCGTCAGTGCCTGAAAACACCTCTATGTAACCAATACCTGAAAGCTCTCGTAGAAGTACGGTAGTAGTAATTGACAAAGTTCGCAAAGGAAAAACATCAGATTCAACGAGCTTTGGATTTGCGTTGAAGTAACCCTCGTCATCGCAATGGTTCAAAAGACCGATTGCCAGCAGCGCAGCTTCTGGGGACACCCCAGCCAGCAACTCATCACGCCAGAATTCAGGCTTGATTGTTCTGATCCGCGCCATCTAACTTCTCCAAAAACAATTTATTTAAATCATTTTTGTTTATGCGCGCAAGAATGTCGCACAAAACATCCATGTCATAAACCGTGCAAAATCCAATTTTTGCAAGCTGCAAAAGTACATTTGATTTTGCCGCATCAAGCTCTACGTGTTCATCACTGTGGCATTCATAGCAAAGAGTAATGATTGTGTCCATGTCGTAATCCCAAGGCCCATCGGAATATGGGTGGTAATGGACATGATGAGCGTGAAGAGTTTTTGTGGTTGAACCGCAACACCTACAAGCGAATTTGTCACGCTCATAAACCTGAAGACGCATCTGCTGCCAACGAGGGTCAAGCAGTTTTTCGGAATAGCTTTTTCGAGCCATATGCCGCACCTTATTTAACGAAATGCCACCTTGAGAGAAACCAACGGCAGGCGAGGTGGGAACGCTTTTCGGAAGGGTAGCTACTCCCCTCCTAGCCGGGTTTCAAACACTATACCACCATCACCCGCCGTTTGTAAAGCGGCTCGGCTTGGCGATTGTGAACGTCTGGATGGTCGGCTTGACGTTCAGGTTCAACTTGCTCTTCACATACGCCTGGATGTGCGATAGCTCGTCTTTGGTGTACAGCCCTGTGGCCGTGGCCTGCCAGTCGAATGCGTTGTTGCTGCTCTTGCGGATGTTGCTGCCGGGCCAAAACTGTTGTTTTTTTGTCTTGAGGTTGCGTGTCATGGATTTGTTGATCTAGAATTGTTCCTGGCAATATCGCCAAGACACGACACGATACCATGAAAAAAACACTTCCTCTAGTCCCTGTTGGTCATCCCAACTACAAGTGGACATCCGGTGCAGATGTCCAGTCAACATGGCACCGCTACACAGGCTGGACGCCTCCGTCTGGCAACTGGCTCAAGCCGATTGAGCGCCCCGATGACACGCGACTGTATGACGCACGAGTCCCTGTTTTCGTGAGGGTCAAGTGATGTGGACTTCAGCCATCATCCTCGCCTGCTTTGCCGCTTGGCTTACACACATCTTCACCTGCATTTCGATGTCGCTCTACGGGTTCCTGATTGCTGGCGCGATCTTCTTTCCCATCGGCATCCTGCACGGTTTCTACATCTGGTTTGTTTAGGTGTTCAGCCAACCTATTTAATGGCTGTTTTTCAAAGGAACTGAAATGGGATTTATTGCATCTGACAACGGCGGTGGCGACTTCAAGAAAGTCCCGCAAGGGCTTCATATGGCACGCTGTTACTCGCTGATCGACTTGGGAACGCAGCTTGTTCGCGGACAGCACGGAGACAAAGAGCTTCACAAGATTCGGATTGCTTGGGAGTTGTTTGGCGAGGACGAAGAGGGCAAGCCTCTTGTGATTGAGCGCGACGGCAAGACTATGCCGATGACCATCAGCAAGTCCTACACGCTTTCTCTCAACGAAAATGCCAACCTACGCAAAGACCTTTCATCTTGGCGTGGAAGACAGTTCACCGACGAGGAAGCCAAAGGTTTTGATATCACTAAGCTGCTCAATGCCTACTGCATGATTAACGTTACGCACAGCGAAACAAACGGCAAAACCTACGCCAATGTGAACAGCATTGCGCCTATACCGCCCGCTCTCAAAAACGCCAAGCCAGCCCCGTTTCATGACTTGGTGACGTTCGATCTGGACAACCCCGATTGGGAAGTCTTCAACACCTTCCACGAGAAGCTGCAAGACGCTATCAAGTCCAGCCCTGAGTACAGCATTGCCGCAGGACATTCCAATGCCCCCGGCTCTGGTTTTGACGACATGCAAAGCGACTTCTGATGACAAGCCTCTACCAGTTAGCCAACGACTTCAGGGAACAGCTTGACTCGCTGTTCGACCCTGAGACTGGTGAGGCGCTTCCTGCGTTTGAAGAGTTCCGGGTCATGCTCGGCAACAAAGCAAATCAGGTGGCGGCTTACATCCTCAACTGCGAATCCGATGCAGATCAAGCCAAAAATGCGATCAAACGCATCAAGGCTTTGCAAGAGGCCTCAGAGCGCAAAGCGCAGCGGCTGAGGCAATACCTTGCCGAGAACATGAAAACGGCTGGAATCAACGAAATCAAGGCCGCAGACGGGTCTTTTGTGGTCAAGCTGTATGTTGACCGCGACGAGTCGGTTCAGATTGACGAGGGTGCGACCTTTCCGGTTGAGCTTTGCAACGACCCGAAACCGCCAGAGCCGTCCAAAACCAAGATCAAAAATGCAATCCTTGCTGGTGAGCCTGTCGCTGGCGCTTGGATTGTTCGAAAAGACAGGTTGACCATCAAATGAAAGGAAAAGAGTGAAAACACGCATCTACATCATCGGCCACGGCCAAACTACCCGAGTCATCCGAGCGAAAAATCGCCAAGATGCTCTTCAACACGCCATTAAAGGCGTCATCAGTGTGTCCCCCATTACCAAAGCACAGCTTGAGGAACACATGGTTAAAGGAACCAAGATCGAAGACGCCACTGGTGGCACAACTCAACCCCTGGAGGTTTAAATGAAAAAGCTCACTGTCGCAATTATTCTGGCCGCATTCACTGCTGCATCTTTTGCTGCTTGCCCTGTTGGCACACGTTACAACTGCGTGCCCACCTACGGCGGCAAGATGCAGTGCGGCTGCATGTAAAGAATCGGGGCCGAAAGCGGATGCTGTGTAAGCCTTACCCGTCACAGAAACTGCGGCTTGACGCTACGGTTGACGGATACGCCCACAGACGCAGCGAGTAGGCCCCACTTAACAGGAGAAAGACATGTACAAGATTGAAAAAAACGTCCCCATCGCAAAGCTGGCAAGCAAAAAGCCCAAATACCCTTTTGGACAAATGGAAGTCAATGACTCATTCTTTGTAAAGGGCGACAAAAAAAAGAAAGCGGCGGTTTGTGTTGCCATTTACTACTACAAGAAAGAAAATCCTGATGTCAAGTTTTGCACTCGCACAAATGACGAGGGCATCCGAATTTGGAGAACCCAATGAGCTTTTCTGACGTTGAAGGCGACATCATCCGCTGGTCCGAGGCCAGGAAAATCATACCCAACAGCACGCCGACGGCTCAGTTGCTGAAGGCTTTTTCCGAAATGGGAGAGCTTGCAGATGCGACAGCTAAAGACAACCGTGAAGAGATTGTTGATGCTGTTGGCGATGTCATGGTATGTCTGGTTAATTATTGCGCTTTGCAAGACATCGACTTGGTGAAGTGCATGTATGTGGCCTACGACCAAATCAAGCACCGCACGGGCACCATGATGCCCTCTGGGGTGTTCGTCAAGGACGCTTAGGCAACCATCGAAAGGCCGCTCTGTTGTACTTCTGCAACACGACGGCCCCAACCTTTCCCAAAGGTGCCCCAGGTGGGAAGGTCTTGCAAAAAGGACAGTCTGCGTTTGGCATAGTCCTCGACCAAAGCCTTGGCATCAGCAGCGCGGACTGCGGCCAAGGTCTTGGGACCCAACGCCCCATCCATGTCAGCTCCTACGCAGCCTTGAAGGAACTTGATGGCGCGCCCCGGTCCTGAATTTATGGCGCAATCGAACACAACATAATCAACGCCATCGGGTAATTCATCGCCCTTGATTTTGTCCCAATACTTTGCTTTGTAGAGTGGCGCAACATCAGCAGGCGTGAGCGAACGCATAGCCTTTTCGTCAACCTCGTGGCCCACCCATTCTTCCCACACCTTTTTTGTGCAACCCAGATTTGTCATGCCGCCCGGATCGCTTGGATGATTTACAAAGCCGCCTTCGTGGTGCAAGACTGCGGCCAAAGCGCGTTCAAAGTTATCTTTCATTTGTTCAACACCGATGTTTTTTCTTTGCTTCCAGCGGAAGAGCCAAAGTAATAGTAAATCACGGCCATCAATGTTGCATCAAGCGTTCCAAGCGCACGAGCAACAAGTTCGCGCATATCTCCACTGATGGTCCCATTAAACAACTTCCAGTTAACCAAACACCAAACCAAAAACACAATCAGTGCAATAACGCGAGGCGTCCAAACATCACCTGTTTTTGCCGCCATGTCACGAGCAGACGCGCGATCACCGGCATGAACTTTCTCCATGTCAATGTCCAACTCGCGCAATTTGATTTTTAGATTAGCATCAGCTTGTTTAAGTGCTGCTGTTTGCTCGGCAGTCATCGTGCCTGATTTAAGAACATCTGTGATGCTTTCCTTGGTTGCATCTGACATTCCAAGAGCATTTCCAATAGCCTCAACGGCCATGCCAGCCAAAGGACCGCCAAGCAATGTGGCTGCGGTGGGCGCAATTTGTTTAAGCCAATCCATTATTTCTTAAACCCCAACCAAATGCCGCCCATAATGAGCGCCCAAGCAATCAGGACGGCAATGCCAACTGCGATTGCTTGAGCCAACTTTTCTCTTTCCTCTTGGCGGCGGCGTGCTGCTCGTTCTGCGGCCTCTTTGGCTTCTCTACGTCTGCGTGCTGCCAATGCTTGAAACTTTACCCAATCTTCCCACATCCCGGGTCGACCAGCGTAAACCATTTGTTCACGCAAATATTCTTCTTGTTGGCGCATTTTTTCGAGCGCCATAAATTCTTCAAGATCGGTACGGCCTTCAATTGGCCTGCCTCCAGCCTTTTGTACTGCGGCCTCTTGAATCTTGCCCTTGAGTTCAAAATACTCAAGAGCTTTGCCGCCCACATCAGCAAGTTCTTTCCCGTTTTTGAGAGCAGCTTTGATGACCTCAAAAGCAGAGTTTGCGGCAGAGATTAGTGCAAGGCTTTCGACGATCATGATTGCAAATATTTAGCTAAGACATGGATCGTCCATAAAGCAATGCAAAGAATGCTGGCCGCCGCTGTAAATGCAAGCAGCCAGTCTTTCATTTTGGAAGGTGAACCATAGTGGCCCAAATCACGCCGGCCATTGACACCAGCATCACACCGGCAGTCTTCATCAAGATGCCTTCTAGGCGTTTAAGACGAGCGTTGATCTGCTCATAACGCAAGGCGCATACAGCCTCATGGCTGTTCAATCTGGCTTCGGCTTCAGATATGTTTCCCATTTTCCACCACATCAAAAGAAACAATTGCGGGCTGTCCTGTCATGTGGTTGAGGTTATTGAGCAACCTCGTGTCGTTG
>OGWA01000050.1_pt1 | contig 11865 bp, 24 predicted proteins | sample 1575901 | NCBI WGS metagenome assembly OGWA01 (sample SAMN07581541, study PRJEB24739) | freshwater metagenome
CATATTATTCAAATGTGTTTGTGTAGTACTCCTCAAATTGCTTTTCGAATATCTTTTTTAGGCGAGGGACTTTGGTCACATGGGCGAGGTACAGGTCCTTCATTTCTTGTTTATGCATCTCCTTTACCTCCTTGAGTACGGCATTCCACTCCCATTTATCTTTTGGAGTTTCCCAGAGTATTTCGAAGAGGACATCTACTGAGGTTTTCTTCTTGTCACTCATCTCCACCTCCAAATATTTTGTTATAAATAAATTTAGCTACATTATATACACCTACGCATATAGTAACAAACCCAATGATTCCTAGTATTGTTTTCATCTTTATGTTTACACTTGATTAATTAATTCTAAAATAATTCTTTTATTATAGTTACATTGCCAAATGTTTCGTTGTAGTATTCTTGTGCTTCGGGTTTGTATCTGTTCATAGCAAATGGTGCAATCATCTCTCCCTTCATACCATTCAACCAAGCATCTTGAACCTCCTCCTTATGCATTGCTTTGGCTTCTTCTATAATGTCATCATTTGGAACTAACCTATATTCCCACCATATTTTTTTTAACAACCAATCTATACTGTTTTTTTTCTTTTCCATAATTTTTAGTTTTTAGTTATCTTAATTGTCCCCATAGTGCCACTCGGTAATGCTGGAGAGGAGTAGACATTGTCCCAGTTATTTTCCATTGCCAATTGATACAGTATCGTTCTGTAAATTTGATAGCAGTTACCAATAAACTCGGTACTGTTGTATCCATAGCTTTCATTGTCTGCAAAGTCGGGGAGAAGAACTCTTTTAGCTTGTCTTAGTAATTCCTCGGCTTTGTTTCTTCTTTCTAAAAACTCCTCAAATGGTAGCCCTGTTAACATCTCCTCAAGAGTATTTCTTAACTGCCATTGTCCAGAGGCAAATCGAGATACATCATCAAGGCAGTCTGCAATCAATCTCATTTGCTCTTCTGATAATTCAATTGTGTACTTTTTACTCATGTTATTTAGTTTTAAGGTTACACCCGAAGGTGGCTGTCTTTCCAAGCTGTCAACCTTTTTAAACGACGTCGAGAAGGCTAACTCTATCTCCTATACGATGAGAACAGATAGTGTGCTTTAAGTTCGTCTATACCATAATAGTACAGCTGGTACGATTCAAGAGGCATTCTGTGTTTTACGATCTCCTGGCCAACGGAGCTATTTAATTTCTTCTAAATACTTGTTAAATTCTTCAACTGATTCTTTGAACTCTGCGGAGTTTCTTATGGTATCAAAGTCCTCCCCAATAGCGTCAATAACAGCATTTACGGCATCCTTAAAAACAGTGAATATCTCCTCATTTGTTCGATTGGAGTTCATGACTAATAGATTGAGCATTGCCAAGTGAATAGTCTCATTCATCTTGTCAATACCATCTTGTGTGAAATTAAATTTTTCCATTTGTGTTTGTAATTATTTCACAAATGTAATAAATGTTTTTAAAATAAAAAATATTTTTTGGAATGAGTTGTTAACAATTGAATGTTATGATCCGCAGTAGAGACATCCGTCATCCTCTTCCTCTCCGTTCATAATCTTTTCAATCTCGGCATTAATTTGTTCTTCACTCCAGTTAGGGTGGAAAGCTTTGACTTGTGATCTTAGAAATGCGTAGTTATTATCCATGTTTTTATTGATTAAATGAGAAGGCAAATATAATGAGCTGAAACTTATCAAACAAAGGAGATGAAAAAAAATATTTTTTTTTTGCTTGTATTGCTTACTTTGTTATCTTTGTTTGTAAATATTAACTATAAAAAAAAAGTCATGAAAATGCAAAAACAAGCCCCCCCTAAAAAGGGTAGATTCAAGCCTGCTAGAAAAACATATTCGCAAGCTGATAGATACAGCCCAGCAACAGGAAGAAGTATGAATTTATACGATTCTGGGAAAGGTGCTGCAAAGGGAAAAGTTAAAGTTACAGATGCTAAAGCTTATGAAGATTATTTAAAGTCTCAAGGTGCTACATCAAGAGCTTCTGAATTATCTCGTCAAGGTGCTACGCAATATCTAGAAACAGGGTTGCCAGATAGAACAACAGTAAGAACAGGACCTTTATATAAGCTTACTGGAGGTCGTTTTGGAAGAGTAGTTGAAAAAACTGTTAAACCTGGTGAGGTTTCTGTTACTAAGAAAAACGGAAAGACAAAAGTTCTTGGAGATAAAGTAATCACAACAACTAAGCTAACCAAGTTTGGTAAAAAGCGTGGATTTCAAAGAAGTGTTGATCGTGTAGGTCAAACTTCTAAAAGAGTTCTTAAGAAAGAAGCCAATATTGGAACGCCTACTCCTGGATTAGATACTAAACTTACAACTGGATCTGGGACTCAAACAACTGCACAAGGAAATCGCTTTGGTAGAGGAAGAAGAATTACTGGAGGTTCTGGATTCGTAAAAGGAGTTGGATATGTTAACCCATCGCAATCTACTTTTGCTGCAAAAAGAAAAGAGAACCGATCTGAACGCAAACAAAAGCGTAAATAATTTTTTTGATAGTTAATAATGGCAAAGGTTCAAAAAGAATCATCATTTAAAGAAAAACCTAAGATTAAGAGACCTGGTGTTCATTCGAAGACCAGGTTCTCTTCTCTTAAATCTTCTAAGAATTATAAGAAGAAATATAAAGGTCAAGGATGAAAACAAGAGATTCTCGTTTAGCTCGTGCTGGAGTATCTGGTTTTAATAAGCCAAAGAGAACTCCAGGCCATCCAACAAAGAGCCATATTGTTGTGGCAAAAGAAGGAGAGCAAGTTAAAACAATTCGCTTTGGTCAACAGGGCGTAAAAACAAATCAAACAGCAGGGCAACGTGAGGCTTTTAAATCTCGTCACGCTAAGAATATATCTAAAGGCAAGATGAGTGCTGCATATTGGGCTGATAAAGTTAAATGGAGTCCATCTAAGACAGCTCAACCAACAAATAAAAAATGGCTTAAGGGTAGTTGACGAAAATATTTATGATCAGAGCAAATAAAAAAACCACAAGCAAAGTAAATCAAGCTGGTAATTATACTAAGCCAGGTATGAGAAAGTCTTTGTTTAATAAGATTAAAGCTGGCTCAAAAGGCGGAGATCCTGGGGAGTGGAGTGCCAGAAAAGCACAAATGCTTGCTCGTGAATATAAAGCTAAAGGTGGAGGGTATAAGTAATGGCATTAGCTAAGTCACAACAAAGTCTAAAGAATTGGACTAAGCAAGAGTGGATGACATCTGGAACACACTCAAATAAAAGCAAAGGATTATCGAAAGAAGTTAAGTCTGAGGGCAAGAAAAGGTATCTACCTAAAGCTGCTTGGGATTCTTTAACTTCTGGAGAGAAGAAGGCTACTAATAAAGCTAAGTCAGAAGGAAATAAAAGAGGCAAACAATTTATAAGTCAGCCTTTAAAAATAAAGAATAAGGTAAAGGTTTTCAGATAAAATCTACTCAACATTTTTAAGAATATGCTTTGTAAGCTTCTTAAGTATGTGTAGTTCTCTATAAGATAAAGGATATGTAGTTCTATGTCCTTTATATTCTATTGTAAAGTCTACACCTGCCCCATTGGACCATTCGGTTACTTCTAAATTTTTGTCAAACTCATCCTCCGAGAATGTAATTGACAGTCTATTTTTTCTTTCCATTTTCCTTAAACCTTAATAATTGATCTTGATCTAAGACATACGAGTCTCCAGTTCCTAAGTTACGGATATTTTCTTGCTTTTTTATATCTTCAGAGCGAATATACCCAGGAAAAAAAATTGTGTAGTCATTTTGTACAATTGCAAGTACATACATATCAACAGGTATTGCATTTAATTTGACCATGAGCCTTCCATTTTTTAGTCGAGTGCTTTTAATGTCAATGGTTAAATTTTTATAAACACAGTCAGGCTGTCCTGGAGTATCTGCTAGGCTAAATGTAATGTTATGCCATTTGCAGAATGCGTACTCAGATAGACATCCATCAAAGTCGATTTCATACCCTGATTTTTCAGAGGCAAACTTTTGGTCTACCACATTATTATTCCTGTTAAAGTAGGACCTTGTTGAGGCAATAGCTCTAAGAAAGTGTACCTCCGACTCTGTTAAATTTATTGTCATTATTTGGTGTGTTATGAAAAAAACACGTTCTTATGGCATAGATCCATTACTCCACTATTTGCATTTACTAATTCCTCCGTTGAGGCTTCAATGGCTTCGTTATCCAGACGACTATTTATAGCTTGTAATAGACTCTATTGCCAAAAGAACTATTGTGTGTTTTATATGCGTTACAAATATAATCTTTTTTAAAAGAAAATCAAGTGAAAATTATTAACAAAAGATTTTTAATTTTCTTCTGGATTTATTTGTAAACATTTTGGAATACCTCCATTCATAAGATATACTCCGCAGGTTTTACATCTGACTAAATACTCATTGTTTCCTTTTATTACCAGCCAATTACTCTTGCAGAATTTGCTTTTTCTTAGGTATTTGGATTCTGGTTTCATTACGCTAATTTAGCGTTTTTTCTTCAAGTTTTCAATGGCACTTTTTAAATATATCGCCTGGTCCAAACATTCTTCATACGCTTCTTGCAACCACATTTTTAGATCGTAATCTGTTCGATCCACTGTTGTTCCGTATTGCATGAAACCTTTTTTTTCTCTGGATTTAATATCATCCATAACTTTGGTTACAATGCTAGACTGTTTGTATTCGTATGATACATTTTCTTCTGTTGTTTTACTCTGCTCCATTTTGTTCGAAGTGTTTTTTTATTATGTTTTCAATCACATTCTGCTTCACATTGTTCCAGTCTTCCCAATTGCTCTCAGAGGAGTGAGGATGGGCTGATACAAAATAATGTGTGCCTGATTCGTCTACTACTTTTGTAAGAGTGAATGAATACTTCATATCTAAGAAACATTCTCCTTCAAACTCAAATGTTGTGCTGTGGGGCTTATTGATTGATATTTCCATAAACTTCGATTCTACTCATTAATAAATCATATGCTCTTCTTGGTTGTCTGTAACCATTTTCTTCCATTTTTGTTACAAAGAACTCAACCATTAATCTTGTTCTAGAGGAGGTTTCCATGTCAGATGTAAATCTTTTAATACCGTGGATAACAGTAGAGTGATCTTTGTCAAAATAACCTCCTACATCCATGTATGATAATGGGAGAGTATTGTATAAGAAATAGTAAAGCATTTGACGAGATTGAACATTTCTTAAATCTCTTCTTGTACTATCGTCACTATTCCAAATCGAATTGCTAACTTTACGCATAGTGCTGATATATTCTCTGCGTTCTTTGCCAAAGTTTACGTCATGTACAATGTTTTTATACTTCTCAGCCTCTGCTTGGATGTGAGGTACATAAACAATCAAGTCAGAGATGAATTGATTTTTCTTTGCATCTGGCACATATTCCAATATGTCCAGAAAGTGGATTGATTTTGTTTTCATATTTCGTTGAATTTAATTTTTACTTGTTCTAACGTGTGTGATTTAATAAACTCCCAGTAGACAAATTTGTAAAGGTTCTGAAGGTATTTCTTTTTGTATTTTTCACTTGATTCTGGTTTTGATACACCTAGTTCATTACAAGTCTTTTTCTTCGCCCTTTCCTTTATCTCTTCGCTTACTGTTTGAGTTATTAAATTATTCTTTCGCAAATATCTAACATTTTTCTCACAAAATGCAAATAAAACTTCTAAAATTTTATCATATTTTTTTTCCAAACAAATGTAAACAGACTCTATATTCTCGTAATAATCTTGTTTTGAACCAATTAGCTCTCCATCTTTATACTTTGTTATTGCGAGTTGTCTTAGTCCAAATTGCAGTGATGGATCAGAATGGTATATCTTCATTTCCTAAATATGGGTTATTTTGTAATTCATAATCTCCTATTGGATTGAACGAGGTGATGTCTTCACTTCCAACTTCTGAGAATCTTTTATTTATCGGGCTATATATAAATGGAACGTCTCCGACTTTACCTATAAACTGCCATCTAATTTTTTGTATGTATACACGAGTTTGACCAGATAGATAATCTCTGTAAACTACAAATCCATTATCGCATTTGTTAAAGAAATGTGCAGATCCTGCGATATCGTATAATGTTGGAACAATGTATACCCCATTCTCCTTTCTAATTTTTGTAGGGTGTGCCACAACGAATACATGTACATCGTAACGATCCTTGAATCTTTTTATTTTTGTTAATGCTTCAGATATGTACTGAGTCTCGCTCATTCCGTGTGGTATCTTATGTTCAACATAATTCCAAGGGTCAATTACAAGGCAGTTAACACCGTTTCTTTTAACTAACTCTTCAGCTTTGGATAGTATACCATCTATGGTTACTTCCATCTCATCTATCTTCATAAAAAAGAATGTGTCATCTACAAATCTTGTTGCAAGTTCCACCTCTGATTCAGTCATTTTTGTTACTGGGTTGAATGATGTAAATGACTTTCCTATAAATAATTCAGCTAATTCTGAGAATAGAATTTCTGTAGGCTGTTTTTCGGGGGAGAACATGGCAATTTTCCAACCATGCTTTGAGGCTAATCTGACAAGTATATTGCTCAGAAAAGTTGACTTACCTGCATTGGGTGTTCCTGTTATAATCGTAAATTCCGAACCTCTGAATGATATATGTTCATCAAACATATTGTATCCACATTTTAATCCGTGCGGAAATCCATTTCTGTATATATCATAGATCTTTTCCTTTACATGACTTGCCTTTTCAATACCCTCAATTGGAATCTGATATGCCTCTGCTATAATTTGTCTTAATACATCGACTCCATAATTTACAATTACTTCATTGGCATCCTTGCTTCCATCAGGACAATTTACAAACCATATTCTTTCCTTACCTAATCGTCTGGCCAACTCATCTCTCAAAGACATTCCAGATGAATCGTTATCTGTAAATATGATTATTTTTTCTTTGTCAATAAAGTGGTCAATACAGTTATCGAGATACTTAAGGTTTTGATTACCCTTTGTTGCCCCATTAGGAACGCTTACAACAGGGTAAATTTGAGCTTCATGCATTGATAAGGCATCCATCTCCCCCTCGACAATTACACACCAATTATAGCCCTCTATTGAGTTCAAATTGTACATGATAAGTTCAGCGTCCTTAACCATCTTAAAATTTTTGGCCGCATCCCTGTATTTAATGTTAATTAAATCGCTCCCTCTGTAATAATTAAAGCAAATCGCCTTACGGTTTTCAGACGCTTGTGGGAAGTAGGTCTCTTCCTCTGTTACCTTAAATTGGAGTAGTGTGTGGTTGGATATACCTCTCGATTCAAACCATGATAAAACTTTGTCGCTTACCTTTTGAAGTTTAGATACAGGGATTACATATTCTGGTTTACGATCATAAGACTTTACAGTCTTTCCTATGAACGCCTCGCAGTTTGGATAGTGGCATTTATAGACACCTAGCTCAACATTTACAGATAGACTTTTGTCACTTTTGTTTGTTCGAATGTCTTTGCAAAATGGGCAATTAACCTTTTGCTGACCTTGTCTATCCTTACATTGAATACCTAGGTCTGTTAGTTTTTGATAGTTACTCATATTATTGGTTTATTAGTTTTAGTGTTCCTGGGACTGCTGAATCATATTGTTGTTTAGTTACTTCAACAATATCTCCGAATGCAGTTCTTACTTTTAGCCTAACTTCTTGTATCTTGTTTTCATCTCTAAACCAGATGTGCATTTTCAGCCTCCAATTTTTCACAGGCTTATTGTTCTTATCACACCAATTACCATCGCTGTAGTAGTTGTATGCTTTTATAGCCACCTCCTCACGATACCCCTTTTCTCTGAAGAATGCCTTTACCTCATCTAAACTTGGAGGAGAAAAACGTGCTTTCCCTATATTAGTATTTGTATTATTATTATTCTTTGTATTAGTATTTAGTATTTGTATAGGCATACTTTGACCGAGGTCGGTAAAAGCCGATGTCGGTGTTTCCCGAATGTCGGTTTTATCCGATGTCGGTACTTCATACACAATGTGATTCCAACCTTTAAACAATTTTGTTTCGTTGTCAATTACCTTCACAGACAAAATGTAATTCTTCTCCTGTAGCTGTTTAAATACACGATCTATAGTCCCCTTAGACTCTCCTGTCTTTTCTGGGAGATGTTTCTTGTAAAGAACCCAATCACATGGCAAACTCAATAGATATACCAGAAGACCCTTTTCTTCAATTGTCAATGTGCAGTCTTGGAGTAATTTATTACTCAACATAGTAAAGTCCTTTTCAGACTTTGCCTTTATAATTTGTCCTGTATTCATATGTGCGAAAAAAATGCCCCGAAGAATGGGGAGGTCGCAGTCTCACACCATTCAACAGGGCTAGTGTTTTTATGTTTTTAGTTTGCTGCGACTCAAACTTAAAACGAAAACTAATACTTTATTTTACTCTCCAGATTCGAACTCCTCCATCCATAGTTCTAGCTGTCAATTTATACTTCTTCTTTTTCTTTTGATAAAATAAACGAGCTAAATATTTAGATGTCTCTCCTTCAATAAAGAATGAGTCTCCAATTTCCATATCTGGCAACTCGTAAGATGCCTTACGTCCTCTCCCACTATTTGGTACTGGAACGTCTTTTTCAACCTTGAACATATTTCTTAAAAAATTTTGTATGATTTTCATTTGTGCCTTGCAAAGGTAAACACATATAAGTTTTTAAAGCAAGAAAAAAATAGCAACATTTTAACACCTTATTGTTTAAAACTTCAAAATATAGATTGTTTTTTTAAAATAAAGTATATGTATCTTTGTAAAAATTAAACACAATGGAATTTAAAGGAAAACTTAAATCGGTTGGGAGTATCGAACAAAAAACTCCAAAATTTACAATTCGCAAATTTGTCGTAGAGACAGAGGGCAAGTATCCAACAATTGTTGAATTTCAATTAATAAATGACAAGGTTAGCTTAATTGAGCCTTACGTTCCAGGAGATAGCCTTACAATTAGTTTTAACATTGAAGGACGTGAATATAACGGAAATGTTTACAACTCCTTAAAAGCTTGGAATATTAGCGGTGACATACCAATGCCCTCTAAAAACGAGCCTGTACAGGAGCCTTTAGAGGCTAAAGGTGATGATGATCTACCGTTCTAAGACAAAAGCCTCTTCAAAGCGAAGGGGCTTTTTTGTATTTTTACGAAAAATACGGTTTATGTTCTGGAGAAAACGAAAAAAAGAGGACACTCCTCTGCCTACATTATGCAGTACAATATGCGTTGTGTGGAATAATGAAGAAGATATTTCTGGCTCGGCTCAACTTTATTGTGATGCTGTTCCTATAATTTTTGATATAACAAAAATAGCTGCTATACAAGCTGATGTAGAATTTAAAGATAATGGATCTATATCAGTAGGTAATAGAACTCTTCTTTATATAGTTGGTTCAGATGACCCACTAATTATAGATCAGCCCTTCAAAACATTCTCTGAATATTTTAACCTATTAAAAAGTAACGAGGTATACAATGCTTACAACCAAGATAAATAAAAACATTCTAATTACAGAATGTTCTTCCGATAAGAAATGGCTTATGATATCCGATGTCCACTGGGATAATCCAAAGTGCAAAAGAGATATATTAAAAAGGCATTTAGACATGGCCCTTGCCGAAGATATGGGAATCGTTATTAATGGCGATTTTTTCTGTTTAATGCAAGGTAAGTGGGATCCTCGTAGAAATAAAAAGGATATTAGACCTGAGCATAATGTACATAATTATTTGGACGCTGTTATTGAAACGGCAGTTGATTGGTGGAGTCCTTACGCTCAAAATATTGCTTGGATTGGTTATGGAAACCACGAGACGGCAATTATTAAAAATACAGAGACTGACCCTCTTCAGAGATTTGTTGATCTTATGAATTATAAGAACAAGACATCTATTTATACTGGAGGTTATGGAGGTTGGTGGAAACTTCAGATGAAATATAAGAGTCACTCGAACCATGCGTTCAACGTGAAATATTACCATGGCTCAGGAGGCGGTGGGGTCATCACCAAGGGCGTTATCCAAAACAATCGTATGAGTGTAATGATATCTGGAGCTGATTGTATTTGGCAGGGTCACGTTCACGAACTATATCATGTTATTGATTCTCAAGAATCTTTAGATCATAATCCAAGATCAGGATATTCCATTAAGCACAGATACGTTCATCACATCAGAACGGCCGCTTACAAAGAGGAATATGGAGATGGTGACTTTGGGTATCATATTGAGAAGGGAAGACCTCCTAAACCAATTGGAGGTTACATTTTGTCTTTTGATTATGTCAATGAGTCAGAAAATGGTTCATCGGCAAATTTATTGTTACCAACCTTTACACAGGTTCGTGATCATTAAGTAAAAAAACAAAAAATGGGGACCGTTGTCCCCACTTTCTGCACACAAATAAAACACACATTATGAAAACAGCTCAGAACGAGCGACACAAATGTACGGACTTTAAGCACATAAAATATGAAATTTCTTAATTATTTACCTGTAATTCTAAACAATAATAGTTCTTTGAAAGAAGAGTTTACCGTTGGAGATCAGTCATTTAAGATGGTTGTGAGAATGAACGGTCAAGACGCTGAGTATTTTACAAATATAGATTGTATTGTCCACTCCGATTTTAAAAATTGGAAGAAGGGTGATAAAGTATTTGTCAAGTATAACGAGATGAGAGAAGTTATAGGTGCATATAGCGAGGGGAAAAACACTCGTGTTATTTATCATGATGGGCAAGAGATTTTAATGATAAATCCTTTAATGGTATATTTGACAATAAGAGATGGTGAGCTTATTCCAAACGATGGCTTTTCTTTAGTTCTACCTGTTAAGGAGGAAAAATTAAGAAGTGATTTTGTTATATTATTGGAAAGTGAAGAAGATAAATACAGGTATGATACCTGGGAAGTTGTTGCAGTTGGTGGCCCTAGTCATATATCAGAAAAGGCATTTGGTACAGATGCAATACCTAAAGTAGGGGATATTGTTTATTCAAAATTAAAAAGAGGTGTGCCTTTAGAAGCTGCTTTAAATAAGAAGTTAGATAAAAATTATTATACATTAAGACATAACGAGGTTTTAGGATATGAAGTTCGAAAATAAAGAGTTTGATAAACTAAAATATCCGATCCATAAAATACCTATGGATCAACCTGTATTGTTTGAATTTTCTGATCTATCTAAGTTTTCAGTTATATTTTCTGCAAGAGATCTTCCTCATGGACTAGATCCAGATCTTGTTTTAAGATACTTAATTTACATGTACGATCTTGGTTCTCCAGGTCAAGGCATACCCGATTTAAAAAGAAGAAAGACATGGGCTATGCAATGTTTAAACATTGAGCCTCCATATCCTAAGTATATTACCGATATGCTTTCTTGGAAAATAAAAGGCGTTAACAGAAGGGCAATATATTTTTTGCTTTTAATGGGCGGTGAACAATACATGGTTTGGAAATCAGCCGAAGAAGCTCTCCTAAGATATACTGAAATGGAGATAAAACTAGAGGCTGAGGATGAGGCTGCTCAAGCAAAAATTGTTCAAGCTGAAAAAACACGAAGAGAAATTATTAACATGACCATGTCTCAAATTGCCTCGTCAAAAAATGATTTCTTGCAAGGAGAGAAGAGTAAGGATTTAGAAGATGAATTGACTGAGTTTACACTTATGGACTCACTTGGGATAAGACCAGAGGAGTATATTAGAGAGTTTGAAGATAAAGGAGATGTTTTTCCAGAAGTAGATGCGTAATACGTCATATAAATACAATCAAGCGATTGATCATATATTGCTT
>OGWA01000051.1_pt1 | contig 11780 bp, 22 predicted proteins | sample 1575901 | NCBI WGS metagenome assembly OGWA01 (sample SAMN07581541, study PRJEB24739) | freshwater metagenome
TTCCCAGTCACGATAAACTCTTCATAGTTCAACCTTGAACGCAACGAAATACGCCAGGCAATTCGAAGTTATCTTTTACGATGACAGCGGAAAACCGAAACGCCAGCTCATTAAGGAGCTAATCGAACGCGACAGCTTGCCAATTAAACTCGATTCCTTATATCGAAAATACAAACAATGGCGGCACTATAAGTTCGGGGCAGTTACCCAAATTCGGGAACAACTTCGCCAGGCCATAACCGAGGAAGATATTGTAACCGACTTCGCGTTTATGGGTAGCGAGGTAAATCCCGACTTCAATCCGTTCGGACTTCCTGAATCGCTCGAAAAAGAATACAAGGCTTTCAAACTTCCGATAAATGATAACAACATTCTTTTTCTCTCCGACATTCACATACCCTATCACAACATTCAAGCGCTCACAATGGCGCTTCGTTACGGCGTCGAGCAAAAGGTTAACACGATTTATCTCAACGGGGATATTGTCGACTTCTACGCGATCTCGAGATTCGAGAAAGACCCGCGCAAAAGAGATTTAGCCAAGGAGGTTTTATACACCCGCGACTTTCTACGCACCCTACGCGGCATCTTTCCAAAGGCTTCGATTTACTATAAGTGCGGAAATCATGACGTAAGATTCGAGCAATACATCATGAAAAACGCGCCCGACCTTTTAGGCTTAAACGAGTTTAATTTGGAAACCTTGCTCCACCTGGATAAGTACAATATCCATTTTATACCGTCGCTACAAATCACTCATATAGGAAAGCTCACAGCCTTACACGGGCACGAAATGATGACCTCGGTATTTAGTCCCGTGAACATAGCTCGCGGCTTATTTTTAAGGGCAAAGGATTCAGCTATTTGCGGACATCATCATCAGGCGAGCGAGCATAGCGAACCGAATATAAACGGGAAGGTCGTTACTTGCTGGAGCGTCGCTTGTTTATGCGAGTTGCATCCTGACTATATGCCATTAAATAAACACCACCATGGCTTTGCTCATATTATGGTAGATAAAAACGGAGACTTCGAGGTCTACAATAAGCGAATAATCAACGGGAAGATTCGCTAAAACTTGCCCATGTTATGGCGTTCCCTGACTTTCGTTAGGCCGCGATCTACGTCGGCGAACCAACGCCGCAAAATTTCAAGTAGTCGTTTCATCGTTTGAGGATTTTAACCGCTGATTTATAGACTTTGATTTGCTCGACTATTTCGTCTCGGGTTAACTTCAGGACTCCAGCACGGGAATCTGCCAAGGCTTGCACTCGTTTCGGGCCTATTCGCTTTGGTAAATTGATTCCGTATTCGATTAAGTTCCCGTGTTTATGCTGATTGCATTCGACGCATTGACCGTGTACGTTGTCCTCGTGAAATCGTAAGTTAGGATAGGAGCCAACCGAGTAGTAGTGCCCCGCGTCGTATTTCCCCTGAAGGGTTTTACCGCACGAGATACAAGGCTTGCCGCGATCTCGTAACCGAATGTATTGATTAAAAATTTGCTGAAGCTCGCGCAAGTACTCCGTTCTCGTTTTAATCTTTTCCCGCAAGGAACGGATTTCGTTTCTCGATTGCTTTTCCCGTTCCCGTTTCCATAGCTGAATGAGGCATTCAATTTTAGCGCAAACTGGTTGCAAGGTTGAGAAGGAAGGAACGAAGGACTCGCCGCAAACTTTACATTTTTTCATTCGTTTACTTTACAAATTACAAAGGTTTCCAGCGTACTTGCTCGCGCTGGATATTCGCTAAAATAGTGTTCTTAATCATTGAAGCGGCGAACTCGTCGGCATCCTCGACGTAAACTTCGAATCGCTCCGCTCCATTGGTATGGCGAAGTAACTCGAATTTCCATTCGATGCGATCGTGTCCGGCGATAGCCATGAAGATAACGCCCGAGAAATGCTCGGTCTTTTTGTGTGGTTTGTCAGAAATGTTTATCATGTTGTTTAATTGATTGTTTGCGAAATAAGTATAGTAAGTCCTCCGAGGGTTGTCGCGATGAAATCCAAGATTCCGAAGTCGGAGCGCTTTTGAACATCATAAAATTCCTTAAAGAAAGCTAACGACATCACTATAAAAATGGATGGCCAAGGTTCCAGGATTAAACTCGCGAGTAGGTAAATTAAAGCGCCATAGATAAAGTGGTTCGCTTTGTCCTGTGGGAGCTGGGGTAGTTTCATTCGACGAATTGATTTATATTTTTATAGATTTCATCCACAATTTTATATTGATCTTCCGTGAGGTTTTGGTATTTCCAAATAGCGCGAACATAATCTCTTATTTCATAGAGTGAGGTTTTATATTCAGCGCCTTTGACTGCGTTACTAAACTCTTCCTCATCGTCGGGTAAATTAAACTCGAGTATTGCTTTCATCCTGGCTTTTATTGCTTTCGTTTTCCAGTTCTTTTTTCGCCTCGTTCAACGCGTCCTTGAATCCTTCCGTATATGCCGCGTTAACGAGCTCCGTTTCCATCGGTCGAAGGTTATTAGCCAGCTCGATTGCTTCGGTGAATACGGACGCCGCTACGCTATTCTTATTGCTTTTGAGTTTCTTTAAGTAAACCTCGATGAGGACTTGTAAAGGGGTTTTCATTGTTTATCGTTTGTTTGATTTTTGTACCTTCAAGGGTATATTTAAGTTTAATGAATGACTTATCGTACCTTATCGGGTGCGGATTCATTTGAATTTCCTTTATTTGTTTAGTAGCCAGGGCAAGATTCGAACTTGCATAGCACCTATATTCACGGTCTTTAAGGCTATCATTTAAGGTGCTGACCGTTGCCGCGTTTACCAATTTCGCCACCTGACTATTTATTTTTTTAATTGCCATAGTTTATCTTCCGTCAGCTCGTAAAGCCGAGCGCAAATCTCGAGTGTTTCTTTGCGATATTGCCATTGATTAAATTGATCGTGCAATAAAAGGCAATAGAGTAACCGCTCTTTAAGTTGTTCGACGTTCGTTGACTTCGTTACGTTCATAAGTTTGAATTGCTTTGAAAATTTCGAAAACGACTTGGGGAACTACGGCGTTTCCATATCCTTTGATTGATTCGTTTCTCCATTTTGAAAAGGTAATTCCGTCCAGTTCGGTGGGAAGCCCATCATCTCCGCTACAAATCGGGGATTGAGTTGGGAACCTGACCCAGTCACCTCGCCTAAATTTCCTTTCCCTCTGTCCGTTGCTGTGTCCTTGTAAGCAAATGCCCTCGGTGTCGGAAGCATTTTGTTCACCCATCCCGTGTCGTGTTCCAAATGTCGCAAGCTGTAATTCTTTTGTTGAACTGTTCCCACAAAGTCCGATGCTTGTGGTGTTGGAAGCATTCCCGCATTTATTAACGCATTCTTTAGACACGTTCCCCCTTGAGCAAAATTCGTATTTCGTTCCGTTCCCATTGCTGTCGGTGTCGGAAGCATTCCCAATGCTGCTTTTCCGCTCAACATTGAAGCTGTCCCATTCGACCTCAATTGTCCTTTCCAATCCCCTGCAATTGGTGTCGGAAGCATTTCGGTAGGCAATAAACCAAATTCGTTCGCGTTTGTGTGGCGCATTGACACCGCTCGCAGGTATAAGATAGGGCGCGACTTGATACCCAAGATTTTCCAAGTCAGAACACACTTCGTCGAATACCAACCCTCCATTCCAATTAGTAAGTCCGCGAACGTTTTCGCCCACGACCCAACGCGGGGAAATCTCTTTAATTGCTCGCAACATTTCGGGCCACAAGTGGCGTTCGTCATTTTTTCCAAGTCGCTTTCCCGCCATTGAGTAGGGTTGGCAAGGGAATCCACCTGAAATAAGGTCAATTGTTCCATAGTATTTAGTAAAATCGGTTTTGGTTATATCGTCGAAAGATTCGGCATTAGGCCAGTAGTGTTTCAAAATTTTTTGACCGAAGGGATTCCATTCGCAATGAAATACGTTCTCCCAACCCATCCACTCGGCGGCGAGGTCAAAACCTCCGATTCCACTAAATAAACTCCCGTGTCTCATAACTCCCCCTGGTTTCCGATTTCCTCCGCAAATCTTAATTTCCGATAGGTAGTAAAGTCAACCGCCGAACCCTCATAGAATCTTAATCTCCAGTCGTAGTCGTTCTCGGGTAGTCGATTCCATTCCTCTTGAACTTGTTTCTCGAAAGGCGAAAGAACTCGTTTCGGCTCGGGCGCTGGAGCTTGCTTGTTAGCCTCCATTTTGCCGACGACATCGCCGAGAACCTTTTGCATCGCGGGACTTTGGAAGATTTCAAACATATTGGTTCGAGCGGTTTCCTCGTTGCGTTTGATTTCGACGGCTCGGTCGCGTTCAATATCAAACTTTTTGAGCCATTCGAAAATAACAGACCCGTCCAGGCGATTGAATAGCGGCCCGTAGTCGCCGGCCATGGCGTTCTTAAAGCAAAGCTGGAACTCCTCGAGCTTCAAGTAATAGTAGCGCTCCATTATTAACTCGGTCGTTTGCTCGATTTGGATCGCCTTCATCGGATTCGGTAGGTTGAAAAAGTCGTTCACGGTGCAAAGCAAAATCCCCAGGGCGCTTTTAACGACGTGTTCCCCTTGTTCCTTTTTAATTCTAACGATGCTCTTGAGATCCTCGCGCGATAGAATTTGCACGATCGAGGATTGCGAATTGTTCGGCTTTGAAGCGCTCCAATTCAGTTTGTCGAGCCTCTCGAGTTGATTGTGTTCCATTGTTTGTTTTATTGTTTGGTTCAAAATTAGTACTTGACATCCATTTTCGAGCTGCGGCGTTCCAAGATTTCATTTTCGAACTTCCAACGAGCCAACCCTTCGACTCGTAGTAATTGAAAAATTTCGCCGCCTCACTACTTATTTTTTTTTCGTCCCATTCCAAGCGTTTGGAAGTTACTTCCATTGACATAAAATTAAACACTTCATCTTCGCTCGGGGGTGTAAACCTCGTTTCATTGTTTCTTGGTTTCTTTGTTTCATTGTTTCTTTGTTTATCTATGGGGGCAATGCTGTGACCTTCGCTGTGACCTGTGCTGTTACCTTGCCGTTGCATTGCCGTATCCAACGCCGTGACCTTTGCCGTGGCTTTTTTGCCACAGCATAATTTTATTAAAGTGCTGTTATATTGATTTTTAGATTCCGAAACAATCTCAACGAAACCCCAAGTAGAAAGTTCATATAATGCGGATAAATAGGTTCGCTTGTTACCGATACTCAAACCTTCCATTGTTACCATAGTCGGCAAACCGAACTGTTCCTTCCAGCCGAGTCGATTGTTTAGTTCAACGATCCAAAAGAACAGCGCGGTGTGAACCGGCTTTACTTCGGTCGAATCGAAAGCAAAGTCGAACCAGGCTCGGGAATACGAATAACCGTTATTTGCCATAAAAAGAAAAACCCATCCCGCACGCAACGGCGTACCCGCGACCGAAAGGTCTATGGCATTGCGACGGAATGGATATTTAAGTTCTTTTTCATACGAGTACGCCTTACAAATATACTAAACTTCCTCCAGTTTGGTAACAGATTTATAGACACGGTACCCATTCTTTTTAACAAGCGCTATCGCTTGCTCTATTGCGAGGTTGTCATTTGTTGACTTGTCAAAAAGTGTCTTGTCAAAATTTGTCAACTCTATTTTTTTTCTATTCTTTATTTTCTTTTTATAGTCGCTTATATCACGGGCCACATTTTTTGGGTGGTGCATTTCCATTGGTAAAGCATAAGTTCCTTCCTCAAGACGTTTCAAGTGCTTTGTTGAGCACATGAGCGAAATCGTTGAGCTTATTGATCCTTTGGGATACTGATTCAACGCCGCTGTTATATCGTTAACGTGAACACTTGGCTTATACTTTAAGAAATTTTGAATATCCGAAATTCGACTTAAATAAAATTGCTTTTGACCTCTCATTGTTTTTTGAATTATAGATTTAACCAGTTGTTTAATAGCTCTTTCTTTTTATCCTCGGCGCGTTCGATAGCCTCGCAAAGCAACGCCATGTCCTCAGGGTTGGCCTCGATAACCCACCAAAAAAGGATTCGATTCTCGGGTTGACGCGGGTCGAAGCTCGCGAATATCCAGCGAAGGGATTTGAATGTTAACATATTGAACTGAACTTGCCAGTAATACTGCGGGTTAACCGCTTTCAAATCCTCGGCGTTTCTTATTGTACTGTGATAATAGTGATTTATCGAATTGTAAGGACACTTAATTTCGACACCTATCGTCGAGCCTTCGAACTCCATAAAGGCGTCGGGACTCGCGCCTGAATAATCGTTGAACATTCGAAATCCAGGTCGTAAATTGATTTTATCCGTAGGGCATTCGATTGCCTTGGCAAGTTGAAGTAAGGCCGTTTCCTCCCATTCGTTACCCCAGTCGGTGTACTTGGACGAAATTTCGTCGTGAGGTTGACCCGTCGCGCACTCCATTACTCGCGAAATAACGTAGCTCATAGCGGTTTGACTTAACTCGCCCGACTCCCGCGCTGACTTGGAACGCGGCGAGGTCATTAAATCCCCGACCTTTGAGGCCGTGAATTTACCGAGGCGTATTTTATCCCATGCGAGATTTTGCTGGGCGTGTGCAATTAGTTCTTGTGCGTAGTTCATCGGTTATTGAGTAAGTTGTTTATATGGTCTTTTTGTTCCTGGCTGACTTGAGTTCCGAGGATCTCGAGCGCGTTGCGAATATCGAACTCGGCGACGCCATTTGCGATGTCGGATTCGATTTTTAACATAGTGGCAGCGGGTAGCTCGGGCGCTATTCGGAAGGGTTTATAGGTGTCGAACTTTTTTCGGTTAACGTCGCGGCCGAATATCTTTCCGAGGGATTGCGCCGCGTTCTTTAAGCACTCGGCCTTTAATTTAGGGAAAGCCATGTCCAAAGCGTTCGGCTTTTTGTTCATCGGATTCAATGCCCATTGATTGCGCTCCTGACCTTCGATACCTTGCGGAGCTTTATCGACCATGATAACGACGGACGCCGCACCTATTCGTGTAATCTTTTGCCCACTTACGGGGTGAATTACTTCCAAAGTAAGGGAGCCTTGAACTTCATTCGCGATCGCTGACCAAGTGAAATTAGCCGTTGACCATTGACCAAAAAAGAGTTCGTCCAAGGTCATTTCGATATGACTAATTGTAACCGTTTTCGCGCGGTTGTCGGGCGTCGGTTCCAGGGAGTCGGGGGTTGGCTCGGAGTTGAGCCGCGCTGTAAAGCGCTGAAGTTGTTCTAAATGTTCCATTTGTTTTAAGTTGTTTTTGCAATAATACTAATTTTCGTCGATATCGTCCCAGTCCTCGACTTGGCCCGAGCCGCCGCAAGTTTCGCATCGAACGTCGCGGGTGCAACCTCCGCAACAATCGGACATAGAGCGTCCACATTCAATCATTTCGTAAACGGTGCCTTCGCCGTTGCAGGCTTCGCAGGCTTTAGTTGGTAAGGATAACATAGATATTCCAAATTGTAGTTAATATATTGAAGCAAATGAGGAACCGCACTTCCCAGCGCAGTTCCTTGTGGATGTTAAATTCGTTTCTCATACCGACGCGAGATAAGAGAATGTTTTCGAACGATAGTAGTCGAACTGCTCGGCGTCAATTTCATGATCCATGCGGTTGAGTTTCTCGTTAATAATAAGCTCGGTTTCGTAGATACAAAAGAAATCGCCAGCTTCGCGAATAACTACGAGCTCGTTATGCTCGGTTAACTTGGCGAACGAAACGATTTTGTACTCCGTGAACTGGAAGTAAAACGGGGTTTGAATGCTGACCTCCTGAATGGATTCGGTCTTAATTGTTTTTTTGAAGTTGAACATAGTGTGTATAGATTAGAAGTAAATAAATAAAATTGTAAAGAAGATAGCCGCGATGAGCGCGTCTATTAAGTCGGATTTTTGCTTTGCCATTGTACTTGTTTTTTGTTGTTTGCTTGGCAAATATATGTCGCACATTTGATACACTCCAAATTTATTTTCGGAGTTTATCAACTTTTTTTTGTTAATAGCTTAAGCGTAGCTGTAACGCCCGTAGTTCGGGAATAACTCGAAGTAGGCTCGCATCATTACCATGTCGGCGAAGTCGGGCGAAATCCCGTGCATCCTGGAAAGTTCCTCTTTGCTACTTACCGCGAGCTTTCCGTCGGATTCAGGACGGCGGCGGCGAATCATGTCGAGTTCTTTGACTAACGTGTCGCGGTGCCCTTTGGGTAAAATGAGCTTGTTTTTTTCGACTAACTCGGCTAACTTAAAATAGCACTCCGCTTTTAAATTGACGTAGCTCTCGGGATGCTTTGCTCGTGATCCATTTTGAAACCCTCGACACGAAAGCATATCGACCGCTCCCCCTCCGATTCCGTCCTCATCGAGAATAACATTCCCGAGCTTGACTCCCTTCGCCTGGATGAAGGTCTTAATAGCCGCGACGGATTCCGTAACCTTGGACTTTCGGAGTTCTTTTATTTCAAGTAGCGTTAATCCCTTCCATAGTCCGATAACGGTTCGGTCTTTCCCCAGGCGGGCGATGTCGGCTGTGATGAAATACTCACCTTCGGTACCCTCATCGCGAAAGCAACGAAGTAAGTTTTCGTAGTTAAATAGTTGGTCGGCGCTTTCATCGAAGTCCCAATCGCCTTCCATTAACCTTTTTCGGTCAACCTCATTCATCGTCCGAAGGATGTCCAAATACGAGTCGGGGAGGTGCGGGTTATCGCCTGGAAGGGCGGGAATGAATCGGTAGCGGTCGTTCAACGTTCCGTTTCGCCAAGGGTCATATATGTCGTTATATAGCCAACCCTTCGTTGGGTTGCAAGTCATAAGTAATTTCGGTTTAAGGTTATATTCCTTCAGCTTAAACCTCATCCTCGAGCGAACGATGTCAACGGCTTTCTTTGTTACTTGCGCGACCTCCTCGATTATAGCGTCGCTAATTTCTAACCCGCCTAATGAATCGAAATTTGCATCGGAAGGATAGGCGAAAAGGTCTTTTAAGATGAGCTCCGAGCCGTTGTAAAACGTTATGATATTCGATTGTCCGTTGAACTTGTAGTGTTTACCGCTTTCCAAGTTCATCATTTGGGCAACCTCGAAAAAGGTTCGGAGCGTCGTTTTCTTTAAGGTATCGAGTTTCGAACGACCGAGCAAACCTCGGGTTCCTGGATATTTTATTCGCCGCATGATTTGCCAGGCGCAAGCGGTGAACGACTTCGAACCTCCAGCGGCGCCGCCAAAAAGAACTACCTCGGCTGGGCAATCGTTAGCCAGCGCCTCCAACGCCTCATTTTGCCGAGGTAGGTACTTAATCATCGCGGAATAACTGGTTCGCAAATTCGTAATAAGCCAGTAAGGCCGATATAAATTCCCTCTCTCTCAAGCGAGTTGAGAATTTTTTTCAGGTGAATGCCAATATAGAAGTGATCCACACCCGCAGCGAAAATATGGGCGATAAATAAGAATCCCCAAGCCGCCCAAAGCCAAGGGGTTATATTTCCATAATAGGCAACTATTCCGACAAAGCAAAAGCCAAGGTAAAAGGTCTTTAATACGCCTAAATTTCGGTAGCTCCAGCGATAAATAGCGAGGTCGCGATACATAAGGACAAATCGCGCCCTTACGATTGAGTTTAGTTGGTCTTGTGTCATCTTATGAAATAGGATTGTTCGCCCATGTCGGCGAGTTTTATTTGGTATTCCTCGTGATTTTCGCCTATTGCCTCGCTCATTCTCTCGGCTATATTAAGTCCCGAGCGGTGCATCATTATCAATTCATCTATTACGATGCTTTCCTTCCTTCCAACGGCCTTGGAATAAGCCTTTAATCGGTCGGTGTGATAGTCCTGAATAGCGGTTGAGATATACTCAAACCTCGGCGCTTTTGTTTTTTTGTCCTCAATCCTGAGCGCTTTTCTTTTTGTTTCCATTTTTAACGGTTTTTAATTGTTTTAACGTGTTAATAGGTTGGTTTATTCCGATTCGGTCTAAACACTCGGCAACGTTCGTTATCTTTTTTTCGACCTCGGCATCCCATAAAAATAAGTTTTCGACAACCTGACGTGAATGGACGATCGTCGCATGATGTTTTTTCGGGGTATAGAGCCGACCTATTCGCGCAAGTCCCGCGCCTGGAACATTACGGAACTCGAGAAGGGTAAAATAGGCGGCGAGCTGACGCGGGAAAACGAGGTTTCGGTCGCGTTTAGTGGAGCGCTCAAAGTCGCCCGTCATGTATTCCGAGCGGATACAATCGCAAATCCGAGCGAAGGTTTCCTCGATGCTCTTTTTCGAGTTGGTATCGACGAATAATTTCTTTTGACAGATTTCGCGGTACTCGGCGTCGGCTATTTGGTTAAGTAGTTCCAGCGCTTCGCGGTGCGAATCCTCGGGAATCAATAAAAGCAGTCGGTCGATGGGTGCTTTTGTGTGGGAGCTCTTCATATATCAATGATTTTGCTAAAAGGTTGTTTCGTTGTTTTAATTAAGGTTATCAACGCGCTCACGGGCATCTTGCCAGGCGATTTCACCCAACGGTACATTGTATGTCGGCTAACTCCGAGGCATTCAGCGCACGAGTCCTTCGTTCCGAACTCCTCGGTTATGAATTGTTCCAGTTTATTGTTCATATTTCGAATAACTTAAAGTCAACGTTTCTAATAAATTAGCGTCAACAATGTAGCAAAGATAAAACATTGCACGTCGAAAAACAAAAAGATTGCTTAAATGAAGCTATTGCTCAACATTATTCGCTTTGGGAGGGGTATGCTCGTTCTATTTTGCGCTGTCCCGTTCGGGCTTTGGATTGTGTTCAGGAAACTCTCCTTAAAATCTTGGAGAACCAAAAAGAAAAAGCTCAAATTTTAGCTTGTAAAGGTGAACTTAAATACTATGTCTGTAAAGCGGTTTTTCGAATGGCTATCGACGATAGTTCGAAGTACGGTATTAAGTATCGCCGCTTTGATCAAAACTGGGCGGCTGACTCAACCGAGTTCGAAAAGGAGCGCGACGCGCCATGGCTCGGTTCACGGCTGGACAACGAGTACTTGGACTCCTACATTCAGCTCATGCCGGAACGTGAGGCGATACTCCTTCGGCTTTATATCCTCGACGGGTTCTCTTATGACGACGTTTCGGACGCGACTGGCATCCCAAAGAATAAACTTTACCAATATATCCACAACGCAATAAATAAAATCAGGTCAAATGTTCATCGTTCCCCCAGCAATTCAAGCCGAGAGGCTGACCCAATGCCGAGCTTGTAAGTTTTACAATAAAAAGTTCGGTACTTGTGGAACTCCCATAGTCGGTTCCGACGAATACGACGAGGATGAGGTTGAAGTTCTCAACACGAAAACCCACTATCGAAAGAAAATCAAGTTGTGCGGGTGCTTTATGAACGCGAAAACGAAGTTAACTTTTGCGAGTTGCCCCGCTGAAAAATGGGGGCCTTTCCGTTTAAGTAAAGACGAGATTAAAGAACTCCAAAAATTCCTTCGTTCGATAGCGAAAAATGGGCAAGTTGATGAAAAGCAAGCTCGCGAGCTGTGGACTTGGAAGAACAAAATCAGCGGCAAGCGGGAACAGTACACCCTCTGTCCTGGCTGTGTGAGGGATTTAATCTCGGCACTAAACCGAGAACTCAAAGACCTATGAAACAAGTCGGAACCTGGCTCTATTTACCCGCGCTTTACGAACGTGAAGCCGACCCCGTACTCGCTGAATTAAACCTTCACGAGCGCGAGTTCGAGGAACAACAAATAGTTATTGACGCTTTCGAGGTAGCGGCGATCTCGGGCTTATCGTGACTGGGAAAC
>OGWA01000052.1_pt1 | contig 11316 bp, 2 predicted proteins | sample 1575901 | NCBI WGS metagenome assembly OGWA01 (sample SAMN07581541, study PRJEB24739) | freshwater metagenome
CAAAAGTTAAACAAAATATTGCAAAAATGGCTCCCTCTGGTGCGGCAGGTTTAGGTGCTTTAGTTCAAGCTGGAGCCTCCGCTATGGATACTACCAACCAGGCTTTAGGTAATGCGGCTATTCAAAAATTAGGTCTTCAGCAGGAGTATTTAAGCTCTTTAGGAAATCTACAGGGGTATGAAGATAAAGCTTTTGAGATAAATAAATATTTACCTTATCAGCAAAAATTAGAGCAGATACAAGCCCTCCGTGCAGGTGGAGCTGAAAATGTTGGTACAGCGTTTCAATCAGCAGGAGATACTTTGATGGGTATTGGACAAGCCCAAGCCGCATCAGAAATAAACAATTCTTTAATAGACTTTTTGCCTAATTCCGTTTTGACAGGAAACACAAGCGAAGAAGAGGTTAAAAGTTTATATGAAAACGCTACGCCTGCCATTAAAGCAAGGCTTAAAGAAATATACGAAGGAAAATACCCAGAAATACTATGGCAATAGAAACAAATGAATTGATTCCACCAGCTTATGTGTATAAACCCATAAGCTTTGGTAGTGCTATACAAAATATTGGTCAGTCTCAATTAGAGGCACAGAAGTATAAATCAGAACAGGCTAAGAGAAAAGACCAAGAGAATAAAAGAATGTTAAATGTTGATATTTATGCGACAGCTAATAAGACGTTTAATGATAATCTCTCAGAAATGAGAAAAAAAATTATAGATCAATATTCTCAATTAGCTGCTCAAGGTCACAACTTAAGCGATCCAAGCGATGACGCTTATAATTTATTTCAATCGGACCTAAATCAATATAAAACAAAAGCAGAGGAATTTAAAGGTGCTGCAAGTGCATTGAAAAATCTAGAACTCACCTTGAGGACTGCTGACCCACAGATAGCTAATTTTCTTGTTGCTAAAATAGACGCTTCAAAAGATGCAGATGAGTTACAGAGTAATATAGACGAACTATATAATGCATATAGTATAATTGCTAAAAAAGAAAGTGTTCTTCCAGCTATTAATAATGCGGTTAACTCTGCTGGAATGGACGCTGTAATACAAAGTATAAAAGAAGAAAAAAACAATGGCAAAAAGCTTACTATTGTAAAAGAAATAAATGACACAAAGCTTCCACAAATTTTAAGTCAGGTAAAATTAGACCCAACTTATATTAAAGAAAAGAATCTGTTTGATTATAAAAAGGACAAAAAATTATTACAAGATTCTGAATATAAAGATGCTAATGGAAATGTATATGACGATTACGATAAATATTTAACAGCTAAAATATCTGATGCTATTGCATTAAAAGACGCCTCTATGCAACAATATAGAGAGAAGTCTACATTTAATTTTAGTACAAATGTTAGTTTAACAGACCCATCACAAGATACAAAAACTGGGGTCGTTATAACTACTGGTACGCCTCCTAATACAAGTTATATTAATTATACAGGTGTAGCTAATTTTTCAAATGGTAAATTAACATTTGATACAAGTGGTACGGACAAAACTGGATTTTGGGATTACAAACCTCTCAGACCCACGATTTCTGGCGGTAAGGACAACTGATATGGATGATTTATATTGGTCAAATTGGAATGCCGAGTCTAATAGTTTAAAACCAACTGTCTTTTCTCTTGATTCCACACAATCATCAAAAAATGTAGGTAGTTCAAAATTAACATGGACAAATAGCACGGGACAAGTTATTCCTGGTAGTCCTTTATTGGCAAATACAAAGTATGATCAGCTAGGTAATTTATGGGGATTAACTGCGGATAATGCCCCTATAATGTTGGTCCCTAATTATAGTAAAATGCAAGGTATAACTCCATCGCAGTTTGCTGGTAATGTTACATCTGCACTTACCCAGCTAGGATTACCATTAAGTAAAGATAATAAAGCAAACGAGGCAACTTTGCTTGGTCAATTTAAGCTACCATAATAAATTTTTCACTATATTTGAAAAATCAAAATAAGACTCGATGGCAAATTTACAAGACCTTTATCTTTTATTATCTGAAGAACCTCGTATTTCTGAACCAGCAACATATGAGGAGTTTGAAGAAAGGATGCAGGATCCAGAATATTCTAATAAAATAATAAACACAATGTCCATATTAGGACAAGATGTTTCTGGTTATGAAGGCGTAAAAAAAAAAGAGGATTTTATGGAAGAATCTGCTCCGCAATTAGGGCAGGTTTCAGAGCCGCAAAATCCGATTACAGGAGAAACCCAACAGGTCTCTACTGAAGATCAAGTTCAATCTGACTTACCAGATTTTTTAGCAGTTCCAAAAGCAATGGAGATGCCATCTGCCCCTACGTCTGTTTTTGGGGCGGCTCCTAAACAAGATGTAGTTGAAGAAGAGGTGGATTTAAATCAAAATCCAGACCCTAACAATCCAAATAACCCATATGATTTAGGCACTTTTTTTCATCCTGCTGCTAGTGCTATTCAGACAGGGAATAAGGTAAGAAAAAACTTTAGAGATAAATATTCCTTGAATATTAATTCGTCCATTGATGGTGCGAAAGATTTCATTAAAGAAGAAAATACAATGGCTAAAGACATGGGTTTGCCAGAGGATGAAGTTTCTGAAGATAGTATGAGCGTTGATGCATCTGAAGATGTAAATATGATTGATGATGGTGGTAAGAGAAAAAGAAAAAAGAAGAAAGAGGAGAATGTAGATGGGCAAGAATTGCCTACTGAAGGTGGAGTTAAAGAATTTGAAAATCCACTTCCTGGTGTAGAAATTATTGGTGTATATACTACCGATCAAAAAGATAAAAGAGGAAGAAAGAAATATCAATACATAATTCAAGATAAAACTACAGGTGCTAAGGGCGTTGGTTCTAAGCCAAAATTGATGGAGGGTGTTGAAAATGATGCCGTTTGGAAATATGTAATTAATGAAAAGCCAGATACAAAGTTTTACGATGATGATAGTATGTGGCAAGATTTAAACCAGGCTGTGATCACGGTTGCTGACTACAATGGAAAGTTAGATTCAGATTATAGCGAGAATTTAAAGCAGCACAGAATAAAATATGCTGACAAATTAGGCTTTAAATACAATGAGGAAACAGGTGATTTAGAAACCGATCCAACATTCCAGTACGAGTCTGGGGCCATTAAAGGTACAAATATTATTGAGATCAAAGGCACAAAGAAGGAAGATAAGGGTAAGAAATCAATGTTTGGAAAAGCATTAGATTGGGCAAAGGAAGCAGTAGGGGATGTTAAAGAATATTTTGGCGAGAAAAAAGCCATCAATAAGATTGAGAAAAACTTATCTGGTGCAAATAGAAGAATGCAAGATAATAAGTTGATAGAGGATGCTGCAAATCTTTTAGATGAGACTAAATACATAAATAATTTAGATGAGGATTTCTCAAGAAATTTGAATATCTCTCAAGACGCAAAAAACTTTATTACACATTCAAAAATATCTACAAAAGATATTCTTCTATCTACAGAGACAGACTTAATTAATAAGGTTAAAAACAGTGGGTATTTAAATACATATTTTAAGCCTCAAGTAACTGAGGTTGTTGAAGGTGGAGTTGCTAATGCGGCTGTAGCTGGCCAAGAGCAACTAATAGATCCTTTAACAGATCCAGAAAGATATCAAGAAAGACTTAATCAACTCTTTGATCAGGAAGCAAAGCGTGTTGCCAGAGAATTAAAAAGAGATGCTAGATATGTATTGGCAGATAAATACATACAGGCTCAAATAGAAAAAGGGGTTCCAGAATATAAGACGGAACAAAGAGATAGATTGAGACAAATTTATCAATCTAGATTAGATGAGGCAAATCCTTTTGAATATGAAGATATCGTTTCAAATGATAAAAGGGAAGAGATTGGATGGACAGAGGCAGCAAGAAAATCAAACAACTACACTATAAACAAAGGAGACGCTGATTTTGCATCAACAATATATTCAAACTCGTATAGCGACTATATAAATAGACCTCAGGCAGAGGCGTTTATTGCAGGTGAAAACTTAGCTATAAATGGGGTTGAATCTGATGGTGATTCTTTAAGGATCCGTGCCGAGTATTTGACTAATAGACTTAACCAAGAAAAGTCAAAGGATGGCCTTGCTGATGATAAACAAATTAAAAATGCAATGTCTGAAATCAACACCGTAAAAGTTGAGCTTTCAGATATAGAGAAAAAAATTAACAGTAAAAATGAAAAGCTATCTTCTTTAATTATAGAGGAAGATGGTGAAAAATATTATGCCTCAGAGGAAGCTCAAGAAGAGGGTGAAAAATTAGTCTCTGAGATAGAGGCTCTTACTAATGAATACAATAAGGTATATGAGAGAATAAAAGAGCCAAACAGATTATTATCTCAGTACAGTTCATATGTAAACAAAACAGGTGGCTTGTATAAGGAGTTAGAGAATATTAACTCAAGATTAAATGAATTATCTAAGGATTCTAATATAGTTAGACTACAAGAGCTTAATAGTACATTGGAGCAGATAGATATTTTGGATTGGGATAAGAAAAATGTACAGAGAATAGAAGATGAAAATGGTAATTTAAATATAACTCAGTTAAAAACCAAGGCACAAAATGGCGAGCTTTCTAATTTTGAAGGTTACGAAATTTTAAAAAATCACGAGAAGAAGGGATATCAAGATCGTGCTAATGACGAAGGTTTTTGGGGTTTTGTATTTGATATGCCGTATAAATTAATGCAGGCAGGTTCAGCATCTGGAGGAGGACTTCTTCAAACAATAAAATATGCTGGTGGATTTGTTGAGACTGTTGTGTCTTATCCAAGCCAGGCTTTAGGGTATGATGTTGAGGAGAATTGGATCAATGAAGATGAGAATGTATGGACATCTGCTGACATAGAAAAAGAATGGTTTAAAGGAACAACTGAATACTTTTCTAAAGAAGTTGTAAATCCTGCTTATGAAAAATACGGAGCTGCGTGGTGGGCAAGTACAGCTATACAACTTACTCCAGACTTACTTGCTGCTGCTGGTGGTACTGCAGGTGCAGTTAAAATAGGTCTCCAATCAGGAGTGAAAGCAGGTGTAAAATATGCAGCAACAAATGCAACTACAGCTTATTTTACCACAAGACTAAGCGGTGAATATATGAAAGAAGCGGAGGAGGCAGGATACTCTCCTATGCAAGCTTTTGCTATGGGAGGTTCTTTAGGTTATGTTGTATCTATGATGGAAAGCTTATTCCCAGAGATTCCTACTTTCCAACAAATCACCTTAAAGAGAATGGCAAGACAGATTGTATCTAATGGTATAAGAGATGGTCTTACGTCAGCTCAAATTGCCTCAAAAATATCAGCAGGTTTTTTTGAGATTACAGGAAAATCAATGGCAAATATATTAGGCCATGTTGCTAAGGAAGGTGTTGTCGAGGAAGGTAATCAGTTTATCGTTGAGGAAGGATTTATGTCCGCTATTGGGGCTAGAGAATTAGAAATTATAGATCCAAAAACTGGTAATTTCGGCAGGTCCTTAACTCAATATTTTGACAATGTTGCCATCGGTGGATTTGTAGGTGGTCTTATGTCTTCAGGATCTACTATTAAGTCTATTTTTGATGAAAAGATGAGTGATCTTACTAGGAAACAAACATTCTTAGCGATGGGTCGAGATTACGATTCTATATTAGAAAACGTATTAAACTCTAATAAAGATTTCAAAGAAACGGCTGCTTTTAAAGAGTTAAAAAATATAAAAGAGGAATATGATAAACTTGCTGCAAGCGAGGTGTTTGAGCAATACGATGATGTCGCAAAGGGTGAAATATTAGACCTGTCTCTAAAGCTACAGTCTTTAATAGAATCGCAAAATGCTTTAGCTAAAAAAGGAGTATCCAATGTTAAGATAGATTCTATAATATCGGCAACACAGAAGCAGTTAAATGATGTTTTAGAGGCTGCTGATGAGAGAGCTGACCAAAGATCAAAGGTTAATGAAGAGCTAAATAATTTAGGTGTTAATTTATTCTTTTTAAATCCAGATGGTTCAGTGAGAACTGTTTTATTTAACAGTGGAGTTAAAAAAGAAGAACAGGAGGCACGTCTTCCTAAAGCATTAGAAATAATAAATAATAATTATAAATTTAATCCTCAAGAAGATGCCGTTCAAGAGTCAGAAACAGGTCAAGTTCCTGTACAGCCAGAAGCCGCAGTTGGCCAACAAGTGGAGAAAGGAGTATCCCAAGCAGAACCTCAAGTCACTACCAAAGAAGGTGGGAAAGAAGGGGTAACTTTAGAAGATATTCAGTCTCGAAGAGAAAAGCCTACAGTTAGAGATGAAGAATGGGATAATAAAGCAAAAGAAAATTTACCTGTAGCGAATTATGGAAGCATAGATGAATTTAAAGAGGTTGTTAAAAGTGGACAATGGGGAATGCTTACTGCTGAAAACCCAATGAGACAAACTCTTAGTGATGAGGAAAACGCTCAAAGAAATCAAGAGGCTATAGCTTGGCTACAGGAAAGAGGTTATACTCCACAGCAAATATTTGGGAAGTATGGAAATTCAGAAAATAGTTTTTTTGTACCTAATTTAAGTAAACAAGACGCTATAGATTTTGCAAAAAACTTTAACCAAGAATCTGTAGCTACTCATGATGGATTGGTATATCAAGATGGATCATACAATCCAATCATAAAGGGGAATGAAGATTTTAATGAAAAGGAAGACTATTATAGTGTTATTAATATTGGCGGTCAAAAATTAAGTTTTAGTGTAGATTATGACTTTGATAACCGATTTGATCAAAATGGAAATAAGGTAGAAGTTTCTGAACAGGAGTTAGAAACTGCTCCAGAAACTGCCCCACAACAAAAAGTTACATTTGATCAAGCTGTTGAAAATGCTAATCAAGCAGGGTTCAACATGTCTGATAAAACACGTTCAAGAGAGTTATCTGATCGCTCTACGGAACCTAAGAAAAAAAGAATTGTTGAGCAAGCAAATAATGCGGCAAGAACATTAAAGTCAATCCTCCCAGACTACGATATTATTGTATTTGAAAATGAAAAGGAATATGATGATTATCAAAGATCTATTAATGGGACTACAGGGACTAGTGGTTCATTTACTAGATCAGCAGATGGGAGTAAGGGTGTTATAGCTATAAACTTATCCAATGCCAATTATAGGACAGTTTCTCACGAGATGACTCACGCATTATTATTTAAAATATTTGGTGAGGATCCTGCTGTTTTTGAAGAGTTTAAAAAGAAAATTTCTGATTTAGCAAAGGGTGAATTGATCAAAGGTGTAGATAAAAATGGAAAAAGTTTTACGATGTCCTTTGATGATTTTGTTAGCGACTTAGTATCAAATAAAATATACAATGATTCTGAACGTGCTGAGGAGTATTTGTCTGAGTTGGTAGGTCTTATCACGCAGTTAGACATGTCTAGTCCTACAACAAAGTCTATCCTTAAATCTATAGGTGATTTCATCAATAAAATAATATCAAGATATTTTGGCAATAAATTAAAGGCGATTGATAATACCTCCTCTCCACAAGAGGTCATGGAGTTCTTACAAACATTCTCGGCTAGTGTCGCTTCAGGTAGTAAGCTTAGAGTTACTCCTGTCAAGGAGGAAGTTAAGAATGTTGATACAAATGGTGAACTAAAAACAAAATATGCTTTAGGAGGAGATTTTGAAGCTACTTTTATACCAGAATCTGATTTGAAAAAATTGGAAGATGATGGGTATTTAATTCAAAATGCAAAAATAGAAGATTTAGATGGTGAAGTTGTAATATCAATGTTCCCAGATAATAAAATGGTAGGTGACCTATCTTATGGTACTTATAAAAAAGACACAGAAGTTGATGGAATTAAATATAAGAAAGGAGATAAAAGAATAGTATTACAGGGTAATGGAGGTTTGCATTTTGCTCTTAAATATAATGAAGACGGCACATTTTGGTCTTCGACTCCAAAGACAGCTAAAACATTTGTAAATTTAGTAAATAAAATATTTGATAAGTATCCAGGCAAACCAGTTAAAGTTGTTGTATTTAAATCAACAGATTTTAAGGTGTTAAGTAGTAGAGATGGTATGATTGCAGCAATGGATATTTTAGAGTTAGCTGTTCAAGATGGTGATATTCCATTAAGCGTATTTAGAAATTCTTTAATAAAATCAACACAAACTGCTAAAAATGCAGATTTAAGAAATGAAGGAGTTAGACTGTTCTCAGGTAAATTAAGTTCTAAAGAAATTCATACTAATATTAGAGATTATTTTTTCAACTCTAATGAAGCAACATTTGCAGAAAGAATAAAAATTGGTAAAGATATTATATCAGAAGTGTTTAACACAAAAGATAAAAATATTAATCACAAAAATTTATCTAAAAAATTAAATATTCCCCTAAATAAAAGTGGCAAAATAAATATTAAAGATATCACTCCAAGACTTGGGAATGTTCAAGAGGAAGGTTTTATGGAGAATGTTCCTGCTGAAGCAGCAGTTGCTTATATTGAAATACCATCTAAATTAATTGTGGAGGATGAATCTAATTTACCTGCAAAAAAAAGAAAGCATATTTCTTATTCTGGAGTAATGAAGACAGAAGATGGGCAAAGAGTCAAAGTCCATATGTTATCAGAAAGAAATAATTGGAGGGAAATTTTAGCTTCTGTAAATGATGGAGATATAACAACATCTGACAAACTTGAAGATAACGTATTATTATCTGATTTAGAGTATGGAGCAAATTTTGCTGGAGCTAGAAATATTCCATATGCCCCTGTTAGAATTAATACATCAAATAAGTCTAAGTCTAAATCTCAGGCTTTGATGAATGAAATTGACGAAGCGAAACCTTTGTCTGAAAATTCTCTTCAAGAATATATTTCTGATAAATTAGTAACTAAAAATCAAATATCTAGAAAAAGAAAAGAAGAGTATAAAAATTTATTAGAGAAAAAAAGACCAGATCTTGCCGAAAGAGGGCTAATAGATGATGTGTTATCTCAAGTTGAATTGTTTGGCGAGGAAAACTCTCAAAACGGAAAAGGTAATCCTAAATTAGAAAAACTTGCATTACATTGGATTTATAATGGCACAGTTATTCTTCCAGAAGATGGTTACAAGGTTGTAGAGGCTGAAAAATTAGCGACTAAAAGAAAGGTTGACCCATTTATTTATAACAACCCATCTCAAATATTAAACGACTTTAAAGAGTTTAAGAAGGAGGAGTTATTAAATCCAGACACTGTAAAACAATTCTCCAACAAGGTGAATGTACCAGGTACGAATATAACAGTTTATAATGTTGAAGATACAAGAGAAGGTCAGCAGGCTGTTAGAGATATTATAGACAGTCATTTAGGAGATAAGGCGAATATGTGGTGTCTAGCCGCTAGATTAGATGGTAATTTAAATAGAGCTTGGGACTTTTGGAGCAATACATATAATGGTTCTGATAAAAAAATTGCATTTGATAATGGCAAGCTTGTAGCATTTCATGCAAGTTCATTTAGAGATGAAACAGAATGGTGGGATCTTGACGATAATTCTAACCCTGGAATCCCTTCACAAAGAAAATTAGAAGATAATAAGAAACAAAATGTTTATTATTCTGAAAATGGAGATGTGGTTAAAGAGGGGGATATTTCCTTAAAAACAAGAAATAGAATTGCCAAATGGACAAAAAATGGTGTCCCAATCGAAGAATATATATATAGAAGTGGTGATGAAGATTTAGATTATAGACTAATTAAAGAAATTAAATACGATGAAGGTCAAATAGAACATTCTATTGAATATAAAGATGGGCTTCGTGATGGAAAATCCGAGTATTATTATGATAATGGTCAAGTAGAACAGGTTATAAACTACACTAAAGGCAGACCTAATGGCAAACAAATATCGTATTTTGAGGATGGCCAGATAGAATCTGAATCTAATTTCAATAATGGGAAAAGAGACGGAACATTTAAAAGATATCACAGTAATGGTCAATTACAAGATATATCACGTTATAATAATGATATTATATATGGCGATCACATTAATTATTTTAAAAATGGAAGTGTTAGATTAAAAGAGTCGTATACAGAAGATGGGCTTCTTGATGGAAAATATGAGGATTATTATGATAATGGTCAATTAGCAAGAGAAATAAATTATAAAAATGGAGAAGAAGATGGGTTTGTTAAACAATATTATGAGAATGGAAATTTAGAATCTGAAATTTATTACGAAAATGGTAGAGGAGAAGGACTAAAAAAATATTATTGGATAACAGGAGACATAAGAATCGAGTCCAATTACAAAAATGGCAGGAGAGAAGGTGCATACAAAGAGTATTATGAAGATGGAAGTTTAAAAGAAGAAAGTAATTACAAAGATGATTATTTGGACGGTAAAAAAATAGAATACTATCCAGACGGACGTGTAAAAAATGAGGCTAATTATAAAGATCGCAAGTTGAATGGGATTCATAGATCTTATTCTCCAATTAACAAAGCCTACCTTGAAATTACATATAAAAACAATGAGCCTATAGATGCAAAAAGTGTAGATGACTCTGGAACTGTTACAAAATCTCAAGCAAAATCTAATACATTAATAGATCAGGCTAAATTAACGAGCGAGATGACTGAGGACGATCAAGGGAATTACTTATTCTACCACTATTCTCCGAATAAAATCTCCTCTATTGATCCTAAATACTTTGGTAAAAACACGGCCAGAACAGGAAGAGACGAGAGACCTGGCTTAAATATCAGCATGTACTATACTCGTCCTGACGTATTGGATGTATCTGGTAAATATGGGTATGTAGTAAGAGTTCCAAAAGATAAAGTTTATCCATTTAATGAGGATCCTTTAAATCTTTATGATGCGGCAAAAGCTGAGTTTGACAAGATGTATCCAGGACAAACTTTTGATGCGAATAAACAAGCGGCATTTATTGCTCAAGAAGCTGCTAAAATTGGATATCCAATGACTGTTGCCAAATGGGGTAATAATTTAAGAGCTGAGACAACTGAGAAGATGAAGGGTGAGTTTTATATGAGACCAGATAAAGAATATCCTTCTACAGTTGAATTTAATCCAGAGCTTGAAAAATTTGAGGCTAATGAAGTTTTGGAACAAAATAAAAAATCGGGGACTGTTACAAAGTCGCAGGCGAAAAGAAGCGACCTAAGCAAAGATGATTATTTGGACGGTAAAAAAATAGAATACTATCCAGACGGACGTGTAAAAAATGAGGCTAATTATAAAGATCGCAAGTTGAATGGGATTCATAGATCTTATTCTCCAATTAACAAAGCC
>OGWA01000053.1_pt1 | contig 11291 bp, 23 predicted proteins | sample 1575901 | NCBI WGS metagenome assembly OGWA01 (sample SAMN07581541, study PRJEB24739) | freshwater metagenome
AGGCTAAAAGTTTTTTGTTAGTGTGATAAGTTTACTCTGGAGGCCATAGGACTAGATTACAGGATAAAAGTATTTTGGTGTGAAAACCTACTAGGAAGACAGGATAGTTTTTTGTTGTTTATTTTGATATACAGAACATCATTAATACTTTTTTTCAGAACTACAGAAAATATATACAGAATGTTTCACGTGGAACCTATACATAATAATTGTACTATTCTAAGACAGCTTCAAGAAATCCCCTATGGGAAATCAGAAAAACCGTTGTACTATTCTAAGATTGCCTATAGTCCCCTAAAAGTTTTTCAGTAGTTTTTTCCTGTGGAACACACAGTTTTTTTTTCCGGTAGCCTATAGTTTTTTCCTAGGGATCCTAGAAGTTTTTTGATAGTTTTTCCTAAACAAGAAACCCTACCAGAATATCCAGTAGGGTTTACTTCCTAAACAACTTACTATTATGACCTAGTTTTTTTGACAGGACTAGAAACCTAATGTCTTTTGGCTTTTAAGCCTTTATTTTTTTCCTAGTAGATAGATTGTACTACCTACTACTAGATCGTCTGTCCTAGCCCCTATACAAGAAGCGTCAGAAGGTTTCCCTGCCCTACTACTTCACCCCTAGCTGTATAAGTCATGTCTGTAGTAGGATTATAGTACCCTAAGTACTCCTGGGTAGGAGAGTAGATCCGGTTTCCTTTTATGAAAGCTATGATCTGTCCAGTTGGTGTTTTAAGCGTCTGCATAAGTATTATTGATTAGAAGTTTTTTCCTTATTTTTTTTATTCTCTTCGTGCTCCTTTTGTTTAGCGCGTAGAGTTTCAAGTACCTTAAGTAGATCACTGTTTACTTGATCTCTTTCTTCTACCATCTTAGAGATCACGATCTCATAGACGTTCAGGCGTAGATCCTTAGTGTAGGACCATACTAGTAGGACGGTGAATGCTACCAGCCAGGGGAAGTCCTGGTGATCAGTAAAGAAGTATAAGCATATAGCTACAGCCAATATGATTATGTGAAGCAGGTGATAGTTACGTACTCTTTCCATATTATTTTAGTTTAGTTAAGCAATTTAGTAATTCTTTTCTTAATTTCCTAGCAGCATCATGTTTTAGTCTAGGATCATACAGGCTACTGTAGGCTGAGGCCTCACAGATGTTAACCTGTTTTCTCTCATACTCCCCGCTAGCTGTTGGCCACTTGATGCGAGCCCGGATCCACCGGTTGTCCTTGCCCTTGAGCTGATAAGACAGGGTGAAGTGTAGCTTCTCGATTACCTTGAGTCTTTGCAAGACCAGGTACTCATGCTCTACTCTTTCTATTCGATCAGCAGACCATTCAATAGGTGGAGTAGTTAGGTCCACGTTTAGATCTGTCTTCTTGTCCATCATCTTTCTAAGCTTTATGATGATAGCATCCTTACCTCTTTTTGTCCTGTCAACTAATGGTTCATCCGGTATGATATCTATGTTGGCCTGTACTCTGGTGACTCTGTTGTTGTCATCTATCCAGTGAGAGAAGGCAGTAAGAAGCTGCTTGCCATCTTTCATGTGGATTCTGACAGATACTCTAGGGTCTTCCAGTATTTTTTTTCTTAGGTCCTTGGCATACTCCTCACCGTCTTTTCTGTATACTTTATAGTTACTCATGGCTTAATTTTTTTTGAATAGTTTTTTGCTGTCATCCCGGTTACTTTCTTAAAGCTTTCATTGAAGTTTGATCTGGATAGGAACCCTGCCTGTCTTGCCAGTGTATCTAAAGTATATAGCTGCAGATCACCTTGCTCCATTAAAAAGATAACATGCTTTATTCTCAACCTGTTCTTCCAGTCATTAAAGTTAGTTCCCTGTAGGCTAAAGTACTTAGAGATTACAAAGTACGGTATGTTGATATCAGAGGACAATTGGTGAAGGCTAAAGCCCGGCTCCAGGAACCTTTCCTGTTCAAGGTACTCAGCAAGGATTGCTTCTATGGGATCAGTGTTTAGACGGGTGATCTTAGCGGGAGCCTTGGTAGGTTTAGCGGGTGATCCTTTAAAGAATGATAATATCTTATTGATTAGTTTCATAGTCTTGTTGTTTAATGGGATCTATTACCAGATGCTTCCCGGATAGATCTTCTGTATTACTGTAGAACTTATGCGCCTGGCTCTTAGAGAAGAACTGATCATGCTTTACTTCCAGTAGTCTCCAGTTAGAATCATAGATGCTTGCGCGGTATGTTTTGTATTCAGGCATAATAAAAGGGGGTTAACCTATACACCCCCTAAGGTCACAACCATTAGTATATACTTTTTATGCTTGATTCATTATCGTTGCATTCGGATTGTTTCTAAGTACAGCTTCTATGACAGCTTGCTTGCTGTTACCAAACAGTGGAGTAGCCTCGTAGGTTGTACCATCTTTAGTAAAGACAACGTGAGTCTTAGAGTACTTAGCAACCCACTTGTTGATTCTCTTTATCTCCTTATCTTGCAGGTGCTTGAAGAGTAAATCATCAATCATATCTTCAAAGCTATTAATGTACTTACTCTCACTAGGGGGCACCATCTCCGTATAGGTCTTATGGTATTCAGGTTTAACGAATCTGTAGTCAGTAGGTCCACCAAAGCCCTGATTCTGTACGTAGGCTATAAGTTTTTTTCCGTGGTAAAGTTCTGCTACAAAGCATTCTGTCTCCTCAGACATTTCAGGTACGTGCTTGATTTTTTTCAGGCTAAATCCTAATGTGTTCATAATAGTTTTTTGTTTAAAAGTTGTTAATTGATTACAAATCTACTTCATCACTTCGACAATTCATAATTTTTTCGTAAAAAATATCATACAAATCATTGAATTCATCTTGGATATCATTGAGTAGGTACCCCTCCTCAGTAAACATCTCATCCTCATGTTCGATCATATGGGACGCGATCAGTCTCTCAGCCAATGATTCATGGGCCAATGTTGCTGCAAGTTCTACTACATTGATCATAGCTGAACTTAGATCTTGGTGCTCTTCTTGTACTGACATAGTTATATTGTTTAAGTTTGAGTTGTAAAGGTAGTAAAAATATTCTATTGTGCAAGTAGTTCTTCAATGTAGTTCCTGCACATACTTATAGCCAGCTTCTCTTCCAGTCCGTCCCAAATAGCTGTAACACAAATCCCCCATGTTCTCATTAGATCATCTGCATGATCCGGATTCTGCTCCATCAAGCTGATCATATCTATTCTCAAGGTATTCAATTCATTGGACATAACAACAATACGGTTAACCTATACACCGCAAGGTATTACTACTAGTGAAACTTTATCTTTACTGATTTTGCTTTACTCTGAGTACCCATGCATAACTTGCAGTTCTCACAGGTAGTTAACCTGCCTGCTTCCTTGGACGCAGGGCACGTCACGTAATTACTATCATCACTGTCTGTAACAAAGAAGCTTCTAAAGCCCATAGCATCTGCAGCCCGCGCTAATAAGTTAGACTCTACAGAAGCCATAAAGTATCTAGAAGCCCAATTGAATCTATGCCACTGATGTGTATAGCCTGTCCAATAGGATGCTCGCTCTGATATCCTTTTGATCAAATCCTCTCCTAGAAGTACAGGCTCCCCGTATGCTCCAAACCTAACTCCTCTTCCCGTTACCTTTTCTATTATTTGATTGGCGATCTCTTCACTGTATTCAGGAATAGAATCGATACCTTTTTTTCTAAAGGATCTTACTTTACTTAGTAGACCCTGCATTGCATTCCCTTTACGTACATAGCACGTATTATTTTTTTCCATAGAATGGTCACAATCAAAACAAACCTGCTTGTCTCCAAGTTTTTTGATATCGATATCTGTAGAGATCCACTCTACAGGTAGAATATAGTTCTGTACCATATCCCCGGTTTTACTGTTAGACGTCTCGAATTGAAAGTTAAATACCAATCCGTCCTTTTGAAATGAGATGTTCTTCATAATAGTAATTGTTTAAAAGTTGTTCAACGCAATAAAGGTATAGAACTTTTTTGATTTATCCTACACCTTGAAGGATTTTTTTTCAGGTCATAAGGAACAGCATCTAATCCATAGCTACAAGTGTAACCTACTCTCTCTAAATCTTCTACAAGCTGCTGGCAATTATCATATGAGGGATCAGCATCTTCCCACTTGCTTAAAACTGATTGAACTTCTACTGGTAATAGTTCTGGTGTTTCAAATAAATCTTGCATAATAGTTTTCTGTTTAAAAGTTGTTTGATATAGCAAATATAAGAAAACGAAATGAAATAAACAATACTACTCATGAGAATGTTTCTTACAGAAACCCTTAGGACTGCCTGAATAGATCTCTTTGAACTCAGGCTTCTCCCCTTCATCTACATAAGGAACCTCATATGCTTTAAAGGTAATCTTAGGACCTTCAACTACAATATCATAACAGTAGTCCTCGTCCAAGTAACCTCTACTGTCAAGGGATTCTATGTAGGTGCCACCGGATCTAGTCTTTAACCTTGATGCCAGTTGTGCTGCAATACATCCTGGGCCATTCCAATCAAGATCTTTTGATCCAAGCCAGTCAGCAATCTCACAAGGATGCCCAGCTGGATAACCATCATTGTGTACATAAACCAGTACTAATTCCTTTTCGATCAGGGATCCCAATCTGTTGGTAAATCTTTCTATTACTCTGTAAGAACTTCTCGTAGCCATAACTTTGATTGTTTAAGGAGGGCATTTCTGCCCCCCAGATTGATTAGCTTTCTAAATCTAATAAGGTCAAGTACTCATCCTTTGATAGGTGTCTTGGTACTCCCATAGTTCTTGCATCATCTTTCTTCTTGATTAAAATGCAGTCCCCTTGTCTAACTATCTTTTCAATGCCACCCATCTCTACATTGGTTTGGATAGTCCAAGCAATGCAATCAATAGCATCTACTGCATCCTCGTTTTGGATTGAGCCATTGCCCATTTGAAGATAATGTGCAGAATTTCTTATAACATCTGCCAAATCAACCCAAAGCATATACTCTCTGTCTGTGGATGTATCTTTGAATTTAAGGAAGTAGGCATCACTAATCCCCCATCCTCTACCCTCTATCCCACTTCCAAGATTATCTTTACTCACTTTGAATAGCTTGTAGGTGTCATTGAAAGATACCTGCTCTAATTCCCCCTGCTGATTAACCCAAGTAGTTTTCTTTGGAATGGTCTTTTCAGAAATAAGTTTAGGACTAACCTGCTTTTCTATCTGCTCAATGCCCAAACAACCTACTGCAATCCTACGTTCTTCTACGTTGGTAAACTCCTTTACAATCTCATTGAAAGTGATTGGAACAATCTCATTCCAAAAGTCCTCTAACTTTTCATTAGGGCATTGCTTGTACTTTGCCTTTAACAAACGGCAACCTATATTAAAATCAAACTTGATATTACCTATTACTATTTTCATAACCTTTGTTGTTTATTGTTTAAATTAATTAATCTACACTTGGCTCATAAAATCTATCTGTATAAACCCCCGAGAAATGTAGCTTGTTGTCCTTGATAACAAGTGCAGGATTATCTGAATTGTTTAGATTGGTAGTATAACCAAAGTCATCTGAAAGTTCTCCCCTTGCATCCTCTACTTCTAAATTACTACAAACCTTTGAAATCTTTTCCTCAATGGCTTCAATTATTTCTTCCTCCTCATCTGAAATAATTACATCCCCATTGTAAACAACCTGCGATGCCCCCCATAATGAATTGATAATACCACTAACTAATCTTTGCAGGACATCCACTTCCTTATCACTTAATTCAAGTGTACCCTCCTGCTCTCTTTGTTCCTCCCATTCAGATTCTGCATCCTTGTAGTAATCGAAACATTCCTCATCCTCTGATAACTCAATGTCCACTTTACCTGCCTCCCCTACATAATGCCCATCTGAATTTTCGTAGAACCTAACATTATCAAATACTGCGTTCTCAAAGTAAGTACCTAAAAACTCTACTTCAACTTCCTCTTCATCCTTATTAAAGAACTCAAATCTCCAATCATTAAAACTATCTCCCCCACAATCAAAGTGGAACTCTGCCCTTGCTAAATTATTTTCTTTCCAAACTTGGATAGCATCTGCCATCTTATTATCTACTGAATTGCTCATTGTCTATATGGATTTTTTGGTTTAACTCTGTTACTCTTTCTTGTGCTTCCTTGCTATCTAATACCTTTACTCCGTTATTCATCCAAGATTGTACTTGAAGATGTTGTAGGTAATCTTGTGGAGTAGGTACAAACTTCATACGGAAGTCCTCTGCGATATGTAGCATAGCTATATCAACTACATCTACACTTCTACCATCACTATTTGTGATGTTGTAACCAAATATCTTGGGCATAATAGTATATGCAAACCAAGTATTGTGTGTCATAAGCCTTGCTGAATTGTTATTCATTGTAGCCTTTGGACTATCAATTAGTTCGTGAAGTGGGAGGTAGTCCTCGACTTTACCCCCCCATCTTTTAACAGAACTCTGCGAATGGATTAATGGATTTGCCATAGTTAGTCCCAAACTTGTGTGATACGACCTTCAAAAGGATTGTACTCTACTTGCTTTCCCATCGACCAGTTTCCTTTCTCTACCTGCAATGCCTTATGCTCGTTACTGAAAGAGCCATCGGGTTTTTCGTGTCGAAGAACTGATTCTTCGATAACCTTTACATCAGTAAAGGATTCCTGTGAGCCTACGGCAAATGAGCCGTACAATGTGTGTTGGTGGATACCCTCTCCTACCAACAATGTGTGCTTTTGTGCTTTTTTCATAATAGTAATTGATTGTTGTTTAATAGTTATTACTTCTGCAAAGATAATAGAACTTTTTTAATCTGCAAGAAAAATGTTAAAAATTATTTAGTTGAATACTCAATGAAACGACTAACATTTCTAAAGAAATCTTGACATCTTGTCTTGAATGTATCACTTGCAAGTAAAGAATTTATATCTGAACAGGAAACCTCATCATTTCCTAATAGTCCAGGGATTTTATACTTTAGCTTGTGATTAGAGTACACATCAATAACACCTACCTTAACTCTTTCAAAGGAAATATTAGCATCAATAGTAATAGAACCCCAAAGACCACCTTTACCATCTCGTACCTCAAGCAACAACTTAAAGATGTTTTTATCGTATGAGCCACCACTTTCATCTGTTCTATCTATGAGTTTTGAAAACTCCCCATATCCTAACTCATCAAAGTACTCATCTAATTGGTTTAAATCTAAACGAGCCTGTTCCTGTAATGCCTTGATTTTTACATTGGCAATCTTTTCAAGTTCGATTGCTTTTCTTTTGTCTGCTGAAAACTCCTCAAAGATAGCATTCAAAGGATTGTTGCTTGAGCCTTTAGGCTTATTCATTTGGGTAAACTCTGACACTAAATTGTCAATAAGTTGTTGCTGATTATCTGTTAGCATAATAGTAATTGATTGTTGTTTAAAAGTTAGTCAAATAAATCTGTTGATTCCCACTCCGAATAGTAGTAAACATCATCCTTGTAGGCTTGGCTCAAGGATTTGTAGCCTAAACTCCTTGCGTGTTTAAGGGCATCCTTCTCATCTGCAAAGTAAATCTCTCCATCATCAAAGCAATAGCCTTCTGTCATTACTTTTTTCGTGGCATTACATACCCTTAATGATTCAAGGAACTCACATAAATCATCGTAGGTTACATCAAATTTTTCCCAAAAGGTATCTGCAAAACTCTCGATGATGTCTTGCAAATCAAACACTCCTCTGCCATTGGCATACTGAATGTGGCTCTCGAACTCTCTGATTACTTTCTCTTTAGTTATCATAATATTTGTTGTTTAAAAGTTATTGAATGACCAAAGGTAATAATTTTTTTCAAATAAACAATACCTTGATGCAAATTATTTTACCCTTATGTTTTTTTACATCGACAGGATACATTCCATCTCCCCAACCCGAACTTGAAGCAACCCCTGATTCGTACGATCCCCATTGCTTATCACTCAGGGTAAAGCTACACATCTTCTCGTACCACCTATCTCCAGATTCGTGATAGGCATTTAAAGCAAAGTCTGAACCTTTTGGTTTCTCTATGGTGATCTCATCGTTTCTGTATGAGGATTCACAGAAGATCCCTGCCTGTCCACTATCTACTCCGATAGTTGAATGTTCAATCCAGGGTTCATCACTTTTTAGGTGATCCTTATGAGTAACCATCAACCAGGCAACCCTTCCACCTTTCTTCCTGGTCTGGACCACATACTCACCGGGTAGAACATCTTTGATCTTGCTCTTGCACCAAACATCATCGTCATAGCAAGGATCAGAAACTCTAACTTCATTTGATAATTTGATAGTAGTCATAATAGTAATTCGGTTTACCTGTACTCCGAAAGGTGTTGGTGAAATTATATCTTAAACTGCTTTCTAATCTCTTTGATTGTTTCGGATAATACGAACTCCTTTTGAGCTACTAAATCTCCTCTTAGAATCGAAATATCGAACTCTATGTAGTCATCACTGACATTCATAAGACCTGATTCATAATAGTCTGTCCAAGATAGACCGAACTTTCCCCAATCACAATCAAAGTTTGGCTCAAAGTACAAAGCTACACCCTCCTTCTCAAACCAAGCATACATTGCGTAGGTATGGTTATCTCTTTCTACCACCCCACCCAAAGAGGAAATTAGATTATCGAACTCATCCTGATTGGATGCTTGTACCTCTGACCAATTATCGTCATACAGATACTCATCAAACACAGAGTACTCATCTGACAATTCCTTGAACTGAAAATCTGCTGATTGTTTGCACCCCATAAAAGAACTGAATGGAGTGCTTTCTAATATTACTTCGTTTTTCTTATCCTTGATAACAAAGTTATAACTTGTAATGATTTCTAAACTTAGCATAGTCTTGATAGTTTATTGGCAACAAAGTTCCCATACGTTTAACTTATGTAATTTACTTTGAGTCAGTCCCAAACTCTTGATAATAAAGTTGGCTAACTTCTTATTGGTCTTAGGATTCTCTACATCATTGCCACCTATCTGACTAACAACATAACTTGCTTCCATACCTAAAACTCTATTACAGAACTTTACATCCTGACCAAGATAGAAAGTCTTAGATAAAAAGACTTCCTTGTTTCCCTTGATTGGTAGCTCTACTACCAAAGACCAAGAGTAGAAAAATGATTCCTTGTTTACTTGAATTGTTGCTCTCATAATATTAGTTGTTTAAATAATAATCCTCATCATCAAAGTTATCTAAAATGTACTCCTCAATTGATTGGTTTAATGCTCTCATTGTACCATCTGTATTAGAGAATACATAATCTAAAACATCCCTCATATCTGATTCTTCAAGTTGGATTTTATCCTCCTCTCTGTTATCATTTATATCATCTAACACCCACTCTACATCCTGCAAACCCATAATTAGGTCTGTCTTGAAACCCCTTGATAGTAACTCCTTGTACAAATCAAAGTTGCTAACTGCTGATAAATCAATTGTTTTTGCCATAATAGTTATCCGTTTAAAAGTTATTCATTGACCAAATATAACAATAGTTTTTTTCTTATGCAAGTAAAAGGTAAAAAATAATTACAAGTGCTATAAGGATCACCCCGAAAAGGATTCGGCTGAACTGAACTGCATTCAACCGAATAAAGAATAGTAACTCTTTCATAGCCTTACACATAAGCATTAGCCAAATTCCATAGCTTAGTATTGTACTCAAGGTCAAGGTCAAAGTTCTTGATTGCTCTTGCCTTCCTCTCTACCATAGCATTTTTTTCTGCATTGTAGGTAGTAACAAAGTACGAACCTTTAATTATGTTCTCCTGCACCCTGTTCAATATCTTCCACAGGTTCAATCCTTTGTCTGCATTCCTTCTGATTTCTAACAGACCTAAGACCTGGTCTATACTCATAGACTGATTCTCAAGTAGTCTAATCTTAGAAGCCTTCTCTGCAAACTCTATTGCTTCATTAGAGGTCAATTCTTTTTCCATAAGCCTTCCTACATTGCCAATCACTTCGTCAATAGTAGATATAAACTTAAACATACTCTCTGCCAATTCCCCAAAGCTATAACTCAAATGCTTTAGGTTAATCTTTCCAAACTCTGTATCAGCTATTACCAATCCGTTGGAACAAACCAATCGGTAGATTCCTACTCTGAACTCAAAGGTGCTACTTCCGTTGTGTGAATTTTTAAGGATCACAGTAGGGTAAAGGGTTTCTCCTTCTCTTTCTATTACTAAGTCAGGTCTAAAGAACTCTACGCAGTGCTTTTGGAAACCTACATCTTTTCTTGCCTTAACTTCAAAGGCATTACCAATCTGCCAACCTAAAGAGATCATATCCTGGACCACTTGAATTGTAGGGACAAAGGTATATTTACTTGACATCTTTTCAGAAGGTGCTTCTGCAAAAACACTTGGTGTTATCTTTTGTAAATCCTCTGTTGTCAAAGGTGCAAATACTTTTAAGTCATTTCTCATATCTTTGGATTCGATTGACCTATACATCGAGAGGTAGAAATTTCTACGTTAATGTTATTGTTACTTTGATTCCTTTTACATCTACTACTCCTTGAACGTATCCGTTTTCTACTACTTCAAAGGTGCAATTAGTTTGTTCCTTGATTCTAACTATCCTGTCTGCTGACATATGACCTTGCAGGTTTAGCTCTCTCTGCCAAAGGTTAATTGTGTAAAACTCATTCAAGAATTTAAGATTAAAATCATTCATTACTTCCAAACAATTATTCATAATAGTAATTCGATTAGCCTAATTACATCGAGAGGTTTTATGTGATTGCTGATACAAAGTTAATCATTTATCTTTTATCTGCAAGTAAATCTTATAAAATTTTATTACATTCTGCCATCTGCTATTGCATCTGCGTAACTTGCAAGGACATACATCGCCCAAAATAGAATCATTAGTAAAGTAAATCCAATGATCTCTAATATTGCTTTTAGTGCTTTCATTTTTCCTTCATTGTTGTTATTGCCCTCATTATTGTTTCTACGGTCTTTATTTCCGGGACGTCTTTTACTGCGTTTGTTGCGATTTCCAGTTCGTTCCCCTTGTGGGTTCTGCCCTTGATTTTGCCCTTGACTCTGTGCTTGAGCTTGTGGATTTGGGTTTTCTTTGGGTGCGTTGTTTTGACGTTCCTTCTGTGGCTGATTTCCACCCGACTGTTGCGAACGATTTTGTGGGTTACGCTGCGGTTGGTGGCCTCTAGCGGCTTTTAATACTGTAGCTTTGGCTGCCCTATCGTGACTGGGAAACC
>OGWA01000054.1_pt1 | contig 11257 bp, 19 predicted proteins | sample 1575901 | NCBI WGS metagenome assembly OGWA01 (sample SAMN07581541, study PRJEB24739) | freshwater metagenome
GTTTCCCAGTCACGATAATAGCGCCACTGCAGCAGCCACATCTGCTACACCTGCTGCTAACTCTGCTACCGCTGCAGCGTCAAGCGCTACATCGGCAGAGGCAGCATGGGACCAATTTGATGATAGATACCTTGGCGCTAAAGCAACACCACCAACTTTAGACAATGACGGCAATGCTCTTACTACAGGTGCTATCTATTGGAATACAACCAATAGCAATATGTATGCATATGATGGAAGTGCATGGCAGGTATTTACATCAGCTTCTGCTATCACAAGCATCACGGCAAGTTCACCGCTAACTGGCGGAGGCGCTGCCTCTTCCGTTACTGTTGGAATTCAAGACGCAAGCACTTCACAAAAGGGTGCTGTTATGCTTACCGATTCCGTAACAAGCAACTCAACCACTACCGCTGCAACACCAAATGCTGTTAAGCAAGCTTATGACTTGGCTGCAAGTGCGTTGGCTGGTTTACATTTCCATGACCCAGTAGATGCAGCCACATCAAGCAACATCACACTTTCTGGTTTAACCACATTCAATGGATTTACTCCAGTTGCTGGAAGCAGAATCTTGGTCAAGAACCAATCTACTCAATCTGAGAATGGTATCTATGTTGCAGATTCTGGACCATGGAGTCGTGCAACAGACTTTGATTCATGGGACGAAGTATACACATCTGCGGTATATGTTAAGCAAGGTAACGATAGTGGTGAATCATTTATCACTACTGTTGCCTCTTCAGGAACTGTAGGAGTAACAGCAATTACATGGGCATTATTTGCCACCGATGCTGTTTATTCTGCAGGAACTGGGCTAACACTTACTGGCACAACATTTGCTTTAGACACAACTACACAATACGTAGTTCCATCACAATCTGGTCAATCGGGAAAGTATTTAACAACTAACGGAACCACAGCATCGTGGGCTACGGTTGAGGCTGGCATTGACCCAGTGGCAATCGTAATGGACATCTACTAAGGAAAGGTACAGTAACTAATGGCTGTAACATCAAAGGTGTTGGCTCGTACAGCAGCATCAACTTCAAGCACTACCCTCTATACAACTCCTGCAGGAAGCACTGCGGTAGTTACCAACATTGCAATTTGTAATCCAACTGCATCGGCAGTTACAGCATCTATTTTATTGCAAGATGTCGAATTACTTGGCAATGTTTCCATTGCTGCCAACTCAACAACATTCATTGACCTAAAGCAGGTTCTTGCTGCTACGCAAACCATTAAAGGTTTGGCTTCATCAACATCTGTAGATTTTCACATTAGCGGAGTGGAGATAGTATAATGGCAGTTAATTCGGTCGGTGTTGTTACACCTCAATTTAACTCAATTACATTAACAGCACTTGCTACATCAGCTTCTGGCTCTCAAGATAGCAACAAGCTCTCAAGGGTTCTTGTGCCAAAAGGTAAGTACACTGTTGTTATGTTTCCTATTGGAAACATTGCAGGCGGTGCGTCCGCAACTGGTTTTAACTATTCGGCAGAAGGTGAAAACCTTACTGGCACATTGCAGGCATTCGATGCAGATACAGGAAGACCTGGAGCTGTATACCATACAAGGGTTTTAGCCCCAACAAATAATGATGCATCACGTCCGCTAGACGGAACATTAATTTTAGGAAAAGATTCTTTTATTTCTCTTGCCGTATTTTCTAGCGCATCTCAGCATTCTGGAACAAGAGTTCAGGTGTCTTTGATACCAACTTACTCTCCATGGGATGCTTTGCAAAGCATCTCATCTAACACCAACGCCGTCATAAGCACATCTGCATCTGGAGATGCAAATGGTTATGGAACAGCAATTGGATATGATTATGATAATCAAGCGCCTTTTGTAATTATATTTACCACCGCTTCAGCAACTGGATATGGCAGTCAGTATGTAAGCAGTGGGTTTACATTATATCGTTATAACTCTGCAACAAATACATGGTCTAGTAAATCTTGGAGCACATCAGCAGGCGGTGGTAGTAGTTGGTATAATACCAACGGGCTACCGCAAGACTCGGCAAAACCAGTTAATTTCTTTATTAAGGGAAACTTTTTACATGCTCTTGCGTCATGGGGTATGTTGTTAGATGCATCCAACAATAGATACGGATGGATTAAAGGCGACCTAACAGCTGCTGGAAGCACATTGTCAATGGTTCCAGGTCATACTAATACAGCATTTGCTAGCCCAAACTCTAGCCTTGGTGGTGGCGGTAGCAACATAATGATGTACTACTGGGATAAAAGAATTGGCAAAGTAATTTACAACGGCGGACAAAGCGTCAACTACAATGGAACTTGGTCGGCTTATGGATGGGTTCATAATTGGGCGCAATGGGATATTGCGACAAATACAGTTGATTATTCAAACGTAAACGGAACCGTTGACCCTCGCATTGCTGGGTCTACAACTTATCTTGCGTATGATTACGGAGTTCCAGATGCAGTAGCTGGAGTTACACGTGTAACTGCTGGCAACGGAAATAATACATATAGAGCTACATTCAGCAGGACTGGAACATATACAGGCATTGGTAACTATACAACGTATAGAGCTTTATGGGCTGCAAACCACACCACATCATTTTTGTGGAGCAGCTCTGGTCAAAGTATTGAATACCTAGATAGCACATATGCAATTATGGGAAACGTAGCAACAACAAGAGATTTTGCTACTGCGCTTTATGAAAAACTTCCATACAGCACATTAAATGCAACAAATACTTTAAGTAAAAACCAGGCACAATATCAATTGTTGGTAATGCCTGACACGATTTACGTATTACAAACCGCCTATGTCCAAGCAGGCTCAAACGAACAAACTGGACAGAGTAGGGTAATTTACACTGCAACTGTTTTCAAAACTCCTAAGACAGCAGCTACATTAAACTCTGTTATTGGAAGTAGTGGTGGTGTACCTACAACTACTTATGTTCCTGGTATCAACAATGGAAGTGGTGCATAATGGCATACTTTGCAAGAATAAATGAAAACAATGTTGTAGATAGCGTCATTGCAGTTCCAGATGAGGTTGAATCAACAGGGGCTGAATGGTGTGTAGAGGTAGAGGGTCCTGGTAATTGGATTCAAACTTCTTATACCAATCGAATTCGTGGTGTATTTGCTCGCCCTGGTTATAAATACAATCCAAACTCTGATGAGTTTGAAGTTGCCGAAGAGCCATTTGAATTACCCGCGGTTGTAGAAACCAACACACAAGGAGAAATAAATGAATGAAAAAACTTACGCAGCTATTAAAAGCTATGGTCGCCATTTTCTCGGTGCTTGCCTTGCTGCCTTTGCTGTTGCTGGCGGGGATATCTTCGCTCTTAATGCCGAAGGTCTCAAAGCAATCGTCACAGCAGGAGTCGTGGCAGTGCTGCCCGTCTTGCTCCGTGCTTTAGACACAACCGATTCAGCGTTCGGAAAGACAGAATAATGAGTGCCAACGAATGGGCTGGTATCGCCGTAGCGGTTACCACAATAGTCGCCAGCTTTGCTGGTTCTGTTCGTTGGTTGGTAAAGCATTACCTCGCTGAACTAAAGCCTAACTCTGGTTCTAGCCTGCGCGACGCTGTCTCCAGGCTAGAGCAAAGAGTTGATGACTTATTCAAACTAATAGCAGATAAGTGATATGAATGAAACTAAACGTAGCAAAGAAAGCAAGCCCTGCTGCGATTGCACTCCTCCGACAAGCTACTGCCCTTGCGCCGAAGCGCAAGAAGCTAAGCGACGGACTACTTCCGAGCGCAGCGCATCTGAAAGCAAGCCCGACCTCGGACCACAATACTGGGCTAGCAGTAGACCTTACCCATGACCCAGAAAATGGTATTGACTGTGCGGTTATCTTTGAAAAACTTAAAGAAGATGCTCGTGTTAAGTACCTTATCTTTCAAGGAAAGATTTGGTCTAAAGAAAAATCCAAGCTGGGAAACAGACGGTACACTGGGAGTAATCCTCATAACAAGCATTTACATGTTTCTATTAATGATGCTAGCGGTAACGATACTAGTCCCTGGTTCTGGTGGTTAAACGAACCAAAGTTAAAGAATCGCATCAAGGCAGCTGTTGCTGTCTTGCCAGATAAGAAACCTGCAGTGATTGCCAAACCGCATCATCACTGTTGCTGTCCAGATTGTCCAACTAATAAGAAGTAGGGGTTAAGCCGTGGCTACAAACAACAAGGAAATTGTTGGCGATTTACCCATCATCCTTAGCCAATCAATTCCTACGGCGCTTGTTAGATACAAGCGTGAGGATTTTGCTGCAAGCTATGCTATTGGTAATACGCCATGGCTATCTGCTGCTTCGGACCAGAATCGCATTAGTCGTATTACTACGACTTATCAGAAAGAACGTATTGACCAAGGGTCTTCTGCTGGCGAAAACTCTTTGTCTAACTGGTGGCTAAGGTCTGCAACATCATGGCATCATGGCGCTGGAGAACGTTATTATGATGCAGATGCCAGCGACTTGTTTAAGTTTTATGAATCAAACAATGTAGATGTTTGGACAACTGGCGAACTAAAACTTCTAAAGAAGACAACCCAGTTTAGTTCTTCTTCTGTCCGTAATCCAGTTACAGTATCTGGCGGTACATTTTATATTGAAGATACCACATTAAAGTTTTACAATCAGACGACAAACACATCAACAAGTATATCACTTGGTGCTAGCAATATACCGTATTGCATTACATCAGATGGAACATACTGCATTGTTGCTGCAACCAACGGTATCTATGATGTAGACATAGCTGGAACCGTAAGAATACTTTGGGATAAGCCAACATATGTTGCTGCCGACTGGTTCCCTCAAGCAATTGCATATATCAAAGAACGAATAATTGTTGCAGCAAGAGAAGGAACTGTTGAGGTTGGTATCTATGAAGCATCTCGTGCTTACACAACTCCGACACCAAAATTAAACGCCTCTAACGAGAGATGGGAAAGTCCCAATACATCTACAGTAGTTAACTCTATTGCAGAGCTAAACGGCGCAATCATTGCTGGTTATACACAGGGTTCAGTATCACGAGTCCTTTCATTTACTATTGACCCAGCCAGTCCTTTAGCTGCAATCAATGAACCTACGGTAATTGCAGAGCTGCCTCGTGGAGAAAGCCTTAACCAAATCCGCGTATACCTAAGCGAGTATGTTGCTTTGGCAACAACTCGTGGGTTACGAATTGGTAACCAATCAACTGATGGAACCGCTTTTACATATGGCTCTCTTAATGTCTATGGAGATATCAAAGATATAGCGTTTAGTAACACATACATATACGCAACTAGAAGCACGTCATATGAAAATACCTATGGTCTATGGAGAGTAAACCTTGGTACACCGCTTGACGGTGAGTTCGCGTATGCATCCGATTTAGTCACCGATGCTGGAGAAGTAAACGGCGTAGCTTTTATTGGAACATCAGATAGAAAGTTTATTACGTCATCATCTGGTGTATGGATTGAGCATGCTACAGAGCTGGCATCTTCTGGAACAATTAAATCTGGATGGATTAGATGGGGAACTGCAGAAAGAAAGCAGCCAGTATCTATATCTGTTAGAGCTTCTGGCGGTGGAGGAACTTTAGGTTTCTCTGTTAACGACCAGTCAAACAACATAACAACAGTTGATGCAATACCACTTTCTGGTATTACTGAATTTCAACTATCAGCTGGGTTGCAACCAGCAGACCACTTTGAAATAAAACTAACACTGACTCGTAGTACTAGCAATGCAACTGTTGGTCCAACAGTAGAAGAGTGGCAGTGCCGTGCATTGCCTGCACCACTAAGGTCAAGAACATTAACTATTCCATTGCTTTGTTACGAAGAAGAACGTGATTCAAATGGAGTTACAAAAGTATCAAATCCATGGCAGCGTATTAACTATTTGGAACGCATTGAACAAAATGGAGGAGCGGTACTGTTCCAAGACTTTTCTTCAGGAGAAGAGCGAGTCTGCACTATCCGCGCTATCCAGTTTGAGCAAAGCTCTCCACCCTCATTCGCAGCAGGGTTTGGAGGAGTAGTGACAGTTCAGTTGCAAACAATTGATACAGAGATTCCTATTACATAATGGAACATAACAAGCTGATATCCCTGGTCTTGCCAGGAGAACGCCATCCTGTAGTTAACGAGGTAAGGAAGGCGTTAAACATAGCTGGTGATGATGTGTTAGATGCTCCCTTAGCAGAGGTGCTAAAAGGTTTGCAGCATAATCTTTCCATCCCAGCAGTCGGGTGCATCAACTTAGCCACGCTGGATGCGCTCGCAGTAGCTCCACCTGAATGGTAGGGAGCCAGAAAGAAAGGGGGAACCAAAACGGTTCCCCCTTCTTTTTGCATTTAATCTGCAGATTTATCTCCGTCAACTATTCGATGCGCCCAGTCCAATCCAGCGTTGAACCCTTCCCAATATTGTTTATCTGGTAAACAGGCTTTTGAGTTAGGGTCCACTTTGGCATAGTCAATCTTCTTATGCATTCGCTTGACTATATACCCATGCAACTCAGCAAACCTTGTGTGGAACTTATTCCACTCTTGCATAAGGTAGTAATACCTTGCATCTTCTGCACCTTTATCAACCATAGTTTGACCACGGCTTGCCATCAGGCAAGCCTTTCCCGCCCTCCACCCCTAACCCTAACACATCCTTGGTAAAAAACAAGGGCGTGTCGTTACAAAGAAAGTTGGTAACTTACGTTATGATATACGGTATGGACAAACTTCCTCCGCATCGGTCATACAGTCAGCTGTCTACTTGGCAGTCCTGCCCACAAAAATACTACCTCAGTAAAGTGGCTATGGTTCCTGAGAAACCAGCAGTGTACTTGGCTGCAGGGTCTGCAGTCCACTCAATGCTGGAATGGTTGAACCATGAGTTCTACAGAACCCAACAAGAATCTAATTAGCCAGCGCGGTATACCCAGCAATGAGTGTATCAACTGTGGCTCCAACATACAGATTGTTCGTGCTGTGTTCCAGAACTACGAGCTGGTTATGTGGTTCACTGATTCTTTCTGTGCGACCTGTGGGTCGCCGATGACTACCCCAACCCCGATAGACAACCCAGATTATACTCCGAAGGATGATGATGACTTTAGCTGAGAAGTGGCTTGACATATTCAATGAGTCGGTTAAACTAACCGAAGAACAAACAGGGATACCTAGCACAGAGTGGAAGACCGCTGGTCGCAAGACCATCGCTCGACCTGATGGGGAAGACCTAGCGTTCTGGCAGAATGATGGACTAAAGCAGGTTGAGGGATACCAGAAGTGGTTCTCTCAGTCTGGTTGGAAAATCGCTACCATGCCTGATGGTCGTCCTGGAATCGAATGGGATGCAAGTGTGCATTTCGGAGGCACACCTGTACGCTTTGTCATTGACATCGTTTATCAAGTAGGGGAAGACTTGGTAATTGTAGATTTCAAGACAGGTTCCAGGACACCATTTGGAATGATTCAAGCTGGCTTGTACGCCAGCGGTATCGAGAAGATGTATGGGATACGCCCCAAGTGGGGAGCTTTCTTTATGACCAGACAAGGAATACTCGATGACCTGTTTGACTTATCGCATCTAGATATTAATTACTTTGATTATGTATTCAGCGCAATGAATGATTCTATTTCTAAAGGCTGGTTCCCACCATCTGTTGGTGAAAACTGTAAGATGTGTTCCTTCCAAGATAAATGCTCAGCAATGGGCTCCAAAGATTTCCCTCTGCAAATACCTACAACAAAGGGGAAGGAAAGGAAAAAGTAGATGACTGAGTCTACGTTTTCGTATACTGGCAAACTCAACGGACAGGACTTGTTTACCGTCCGAGGTAACACTGTCGCTGAGTTCACTGCCAACCTCCAAGCTGCATCACTTGCAGTCGCTGCAGCATCTGATTTACAGATGCAGTTGCTAAGCCGTCCTGGTCAAACCAGTATGGACAAAGCAATCAATAACCTCCAAGAAGCTGGACTACTGGCAGAGCCAGTGTCGGTTACTGTCCCTGCAACACCTCAATCAATCGAGGTAATGCGAGATAAGTATGGCAATGAGTGGACCTATGGTCACCCAGATGCACCAGACCTACCAGATGGTCGCGGTAAGTACGCAAAGAAGAAGGGTACTTCTAAAGCAGGAAAGGCTTATGTTGGTTGGTTCGACCCAGCCAAGGGACCAAAGCCGTTCAAGCCTGGTATTGCCGAAGCAGAAACCATCTGGACTAAAGGATAACAATGCGTTCCCTATTGCAAGTAGTTGGCGTGGAGTCTCCTGCTGGTAAGCAATTACCAGAAGTACTTCCACTTCTTACAGCTAGCCAGGTTACATTCCGTCAGGCTCAACTGCATTTAATTGCAGGACAGCCAGGTGGTGGTAAGACACTACTTGCATTGTGGTACGCCATCGCCTCTAAAGTACCAGCGTTATATATCTCAGCGGACTCTGATTCCAGAACAATCGCAACTCGTGCAGGTGCAATCATCATGAACAGAGATGTGTCTGACGTTGAGAGAATCATGGATACTGAAGCTAGCGTTCTTCTTGAAGATGCGTTAGCTGAAGGTGCAGCACATGTTCGGTTTAGCTTCGACCCAGCACCCTCGTTACAAGACATCGAGGAAGAGATTGAAGCGTGGATTGAATTGCACGGTGCTCCACCAGTGGCGGTCTATGTCGACAACTTGATGAACGTCGCTGCAGCCAGCGACAACGAATGGACAGCATTGCGTGATGCTATGTCCGCCTTTCATTACATGGCACGTGAATATGAAACAGCCTTCATCGTCCTTCACCATGTGTCGGAGAACGAGAAGATGTCTAAGCCAAACTACCCAGCGCCACGTAAGGCTCTGATGGGCAAGGTTGCTGCCCTACCAGAACTAGTCTTATCTGTGGCGCTGGATAGCGCAGCTAATATCTATCGTGTTGCGGTAGTAAAGAACCGCCATGGTAAAGCAGACCCTAACGCTGAAGAGTACATCACGCTTGCAGCTGAAGCTAGCAAGATGATTCTCTATAACTCATCGGCTGATTTGTTCAGAGCAAGAACAGTTGGTCAATGGAAATGACAAACCTATCTGACTTTGATTTAGATTTCTCTTACGGTAAAGAAGGAGAGAATCTAGTAGAGGCATTGCTCGGTGGTGGCAAAACGGTTGAAGTAAAACGCGACCGCAAATGGCACAACACTGGCAACCTTTACATTGAAACTGAATGTTGGTATCTTAAATCTAATAGCTGGGAACCGTCTGGTTTATCAGTAAGTAAAGCTGATTACTGGGCGTTCGTAATAGAACGTGGCGTAGTACTTGTACCACTTGACATACTTAAATCAGTAGTCAAAGCTTGGGGCAGGGAGATTACCTGCGAGATTCCCCCTAACCGCAGTAAAGGCTATTTAATTATGGCACATGATTTACTTACAGGAATAAGGATTTGGAGAGAGGGACCATCAGATGCAGTTTCCAGATTTGTCAGGGGCGCGGTGCAGTGAAGTAGGACTTGAATGGTTCTACCCAGAAGAAGGTGGCAGCGGAACTAACCTTTACAGAGAAGCTAGAAAAATCTGTAATAGATGTGAAGTAAAAGATAAGTGCTTAGAGTGGGGATTGAAACATGAAGACTGGGGCATGTGGGGTGGGCTAACGCCACATGAACGTGACGCTCTAAGAAGAAGTAAGAAGATTAGATTACAAGAGATACTAACAAGGGATTATGTATGAAAACATTTGGTTCATGGCATTCAGGGAATCATAGATTCCACGCAGGGTATAGCTTACATAGATTTGGACTTGGTCTAACAGTAGACAGATATAGTTTTAACATTGACTTTATATTCTTTTGGTTTAGCATCGAGTGGTAAATGACTACACCGCAGAAGCGCAAAGGGTCAGGGTATGAGCGAGACTGCGTAGTCTGGCTACGCGACGAAGGCTATACCAAAGCTGAACGTGCCTATGGTGCTGGTCGTCACGACGATATCGGTGACATCAGAGGAATCGATAACGTTGTTATCGAATGCAAGAATGAAAAGAGAATAAATATTCCTGGCTATCTCAAGGAACTAGAGGTTGAGATGGCTAATGCAAAAGCGGAAACAGGAGTTGTGCTAATTAAAAAGCGTGGCACATCTGATATCTCAGAGTCGTATGCAGTAATGCCTGCGAAACTCTGGGTCAATCTGCTTAAACAGGCAGGTTACAATGGACATCAATGAGACTGTGACAGAGTTTCAAGAAATGAAAAGAGGTAACTATGCGGTTAGCAATAGTGACTCTGCTTGGTTGGACGCTATCATTCGTAGCACCATCTCAAGCATTAACACCAGTAATGACATACGAGAAGATGTTGTCGGTAACAACCGACAAGAGGGACCGAGTCAAGCTGACGTTAATGGAAGTCACAACCGACATGAAACAGGTTCGCTGTGCGCTGAACATCGCGTACAAGGAGAGCCGATACAACGTGGATTCGCACAACAAGTCCAGCGGAGCACGTGGAGTATGGCAATTACTGTGGGCAAAACCAGAGTGGTCATTACTCAAACAGACACGAGAAGCACACAAGTATGTGCTACACCGTTACGAAACTTGGTGCGAGGCGTACAGGTTCCACCAGGAAAGGAATTGGTATTAACAAATGAATCAGTCTGAGTTTCTCGAAGCAGTCTTTCGTCACTATGGATTAGACCTGCCGTTAGGTGGGGACAAATCCATTCACTGTCCTGTACATGACGATTCACATAAGTCTGCTTCGGTTAACTCGGACAAGGGAGTCTGGGTATGTTATGCATGCAGTAGCGGTGGCGCTGGTATACAGATTGTCATGGCACGGCAGAACCTAACATACCCAGAAGCCCGAACATGGTCAGAGAAAAACATTGGCAAGGAGTCAAAGTCCTCAGCTCCGACACGTGGACGTAAGTCCAGTAGTCGTTGGACTCCACCTAGATTAAGAGCTGTGCGATGACAACTATTATTGGTATTCAAGAACATGACGGCTGCATCATTGCAGCCGACAGTAGAACTACAACTGAGAAGGGTCGCCCTTACTCACATCCAATCACAACTAAGATTACTAAACGTGGTAAGTTCCTAATCGCTGGCGCTGGTACTACCCAGCCGTGCGATATCGTGCAGCATATCTGGAAGCCACCAGCTGTACCAGCTAACACTAAAGACGTGTATCACTTTATGATTACTACTGTCATTCCTAGTATGCGTGACTGCTTACGTGACAACGGGT
>OGWA01000055.1_pt1 | contig 11151 bp, 13 predicted proteins | sample 1575901 | NCBI WGS metagenome assembly OGWA01 (sample SAMN07581541, study PRJEB24739) | freshwater metagenome
GTTTCCCAGTCACGATACAATCAGCGACAGTGATTGCCACTCCAGTTTTGTACATATGAGCAGGCTTCTGTGTTGGCTAATGCTGCCACCTATGCCTCGATGGATATGGCAAATCTGAACAACAGACAGCAAGCTGCTGTCATGAATGCTCAGAACTTCCTTGCTATGGACATGGCTAATCTTGATAAAGAGCAGCAGACAACTCTGTTCAAGGGACAGCAGCTTTCTCAGGCTCTGTTGTCTGATGCTGCTGCTGAGAATGCAATGAAGCAGTTCAATGCTTCTAGCCAGAATCAGGTGGATCAGTTCATGGTGTCGTTGGCAACACAGGTGAATCAGTTCAATGCTTCGCAGAAGAACGCCATTGATCAGTTCAACACTGACCAAGCCAATGCTGTGTCTAAGTTCAACACTGAACAGGCGAATGCTCGTTCACAGTTTAACGCCAATCAGCGCCTTGTCATTGACCAAAGCAATGCTCAATGGCGTAGAGAAGTGTCTACCGCTGACACTGCTGCCATGAATGCTGCTTTGTATCTGACAGCACAGAATATGCAACAAATGACGCTGGCAGAGTACAATAATGAGACGCAGCTATTCAGAGATCAGATGGAGAATGCTTGGAGTAGCTACGAGAAAGATCAAGACCGTATTACAAATTTGGCTGCTGCTGAAATTGCAGCTAGAGCCACAGAAACAACAGCTTCAATGGCTGCTAAGTCTAAATTGTGGGAAGTTATTGGTATGGGTCTAGCTCTGTCTTTGTAAACTTAAGGATAAGAATGAAAAACTACAAATCTCTAATGGCTAAGGTTGATGCCATCATTGAAAAGCAGAACAAAGCTCTGCCTATTTCAACATCTGGTTTGTTGTCCCCTAAAGGAAAACCGTCGATGACGTCAATTGATAGCCCAGAAGCACAAATTGCGAAGTATGTTGCCATCATCAGAAAGCAACGTGAGGAGTTGGTGAAATGATTGATTTGAGAAAGCATGCTATTCCTGGTATGTCATTGACAACCACTCCTGGTAATCGTCCTTGGGAGCAACCTCCTCAGTTTGCTACGCTTGACCAAGTAGTTGCCTACTACACAGAAAAGCTGACGACAGAACAGAGCGTTGATGTTGTTTTGCAGGCTATGGAAGCCAATGTGTCGTTGATGTCGTTGGCTAGAACGCTTATCAAAGCCGGTATCATGAAAGGTGTTCACACAGTTGATGTTGGTTTTGTTGCTCTTCCGATTCTTATTGAATTGATGAAGACCATTGGCGACATGAACAATATGGGCTACATCGTTGAAGATGAAGACTTTGAAGCAGCTACAGAGATTGATGAAGACACGGCTAGAGAAGTTCTTCAACAGGCTGTTGCTGAAGTGAAGCAGGCTCCTGCTGTCAAACAGGCTGCTGGTCTAATGGCGAGGGAATAATATGGCTTCAATTGCATTGATGGGATTGTTGACAGGCTTTGCTAAAGGTGCTGCTCAGCGTGTTGAGAAAGAGCGAGAAGAGAATGAAGAACTCATCAAGACCCGTCTCAAGATGGCTGCTGTCACTAAGCAAAAGAGAGATGTTGAAGCAGCCGCTAGAAGAGCCGCGCTAACAGAGCGATACAGTACTATTTCTCCTTATCTTGACGGGTCTGAAAGTGAAGAGCAAAAACTTGCTCTTATTTCCAACGAAGCCATTGCTAAGGATTTTGCTGAGAGAAAGAGCAGAGGAGATCCTGTTAATCTACAAGACTACATTGTCACCAACAAAGACAAAATTCCAACGGGGTTTAAGTCTGTTCAACAATACATTGACAGCATTTCTGCTGCTCCTGCTCCTATTGCCACTGAACAAATGCAATCAGCCTTTGGTAGTCAAAGGGGTTTCTTGGGAGCTAGGACAGGTGTTAGTGCTGGTCGAGCAGAAAAAATTGCAAGCTCTTTGGGTAGTGGTGCCACTGCTGCTCAGTTGCTTGCTTATGAAAATGCTCCTGCTGTTTCTGCAGAACCGTTGATGGACGTTGCTCGTATCAACGCAGAACTGTATCCTAAGGATATTAAGAAGCCTGGAGATCAGCTTGAACATCTTCAAGGAAAAGTGGTTCAATTTACTCGCCAATTTGGCGAAGACGATCATAGAACCAATAAAGCTATCCAAGAATTGGCTGTAACTGAGTCTGCTATTAATATGCTTACTCCTCCCCAACGTAGTTGGAGTAAGCGTCGAAATGAATTAGTGGCAATTATTGCTAGCCCTGATACATCTTCTTCTGACAAGAACAAAGCAGAGATAGAGCTTTTCCGTGGTGATGGTGTTGATAAGAATATGTTGTCTGCCTCCGACTTGTCTAGATTTGCTCAAACAGCAGGCACGAATGCTGTTGCTCGTAAGTTTGGCAGTTTGGTAGATAAGAGCATTGCTGTTGTTGCTAATCCTGATGGTAGTTCTTCGTATAAGTATATTGGAGATCCAGGAGAAGACGTAAAGAAAGAGATTGATAGCGTCTTTGCTGCGGCTGTTAGAAATACAGCTAAGCGTTATGTTGATCCTGTCACTCAGCAGTATATCAACGACGCTTACAAGACAGCGATTGATTCTCTACTTGCTGGTATTGGTACAGCACCGGCTGCTGCTGTCCCTTCTCCTAACGCTGCTCAGCAACCGGCTACAAGAATTACACCTTCTCCTGCAGCAGCAGGTGCTGGTGCTGGCGCTGCGGCAGGCGCGGGTGCTGCTGCTGGTCCTCTTGTTCAACGAAGAACAGAAACACCTATGATACTTCCTCCTAACATTGCAGTGGAAAGAGAAAAAGCTCTTAAAGCCATTGCAGAGGGTAGAGATCCAGATATGGTAAGACAACGATTCAAGGAAAAAACAGGAAGGGATCTCTAAATGGCAACTGGTTACGAAGACATCCCTATCAAAGCCTCCTCTACAGGTTACGAAGATATTCCTATAAAGAGGCCCTCTTTCTTGGCAGAAGGTACTGAGGAAATTCCTCGTATGCTTCCTCGGCAACGGGCTACTGTTGCTGGTGCTCCTAGACCTCCAGAGCCTCCTAAGATTGCCTTTGGTGATGTTGCTAAGGACGACAATCTTTTCAATGTTGCCCAAGACTATCTAGTGGCTTCAGGTCAGCCTGGGCTTAAGCAAGACGAAAGCAGAGAAGACCTTGTAAAGCGCTTCATGTCTGAGCGTCGTGTTGCTGAGATTGGTACAACCGTTGGTCAAATTCCTGAACTAATGCGGATTGCTAATGCTCCAGAGAAGCAAAAACTAGCCATTGCCAAAGGCAGAGACCTCTACGAAAAGATGGCAAGTGTGTTTGAGCCGGGAGGACAGACAGGTATTCGTCCTGCTGTTGATGTCGCCAAGGCTGTTGCCACAGACATCCCTCTCTATTTGATTGGTGCTGGTGCCGGTAAGATTGGTGGTCAGGCAACGCTTCGTCTTGCTGCAAAGGAGGCTTCAGAGGCTGCTCTGAAGCGTGCAGGCATTGCTGGCTTGGCTACGTCTGAAGCAGCCATTGCAGGGGCTCAGGACATCACTAAACAGAGAACAGAACAGGAAGAAGCCAAAGCGTTCAAGGAAGAACCACAGCCTCTTGATCCTGTCAGCACAGGGGCTGCAATGCTGTTTGCTGGTGCCATCAGTGCCGGTGCTCCGCTCGTTGCTGGGAAGCTAAAACCTCAACAAGTTAGACAGCAAGGACAAGCTTTGGCTGAAGCCATTGATAGAGAAAAAGGAAAGGGTGGAGTAGTGTCCCCTACGTCTGCTCCTACAGCGGTGGAGAGGGCTCTTATTGACCCCATTAACGACAACATGGATAGAGTTCATGATGAGTACATGAAGCTGTATGGAAGAGAACTGTTGAACATTATCGATCCTGCAAATGCCATCACCGATGCCAAGGTGAGGACGGACATGAGCAAAGCTGCTGTCCGTGTTGCTTTGCATGTCGTAAAGAACGATCCAAATTTCCAACTGAAACCAAAGGAACAGATCAGCACTGCCCTCAACAAAGTTTTTGCTCGTATGCAGGACATCGATGATGTTGTTTTGGAACAGGCGTTGAAGGACGGCGGTGTCACCAAAGAGCAGTTTGCTGCTATGAACAAAACAACGGTGACGGATGGTGCTAGGGTGATGCAACAGTATTCTGCTGCTGTGCGTGCTTTGAAAAGACTAACCAGCGCTGATCCTAAGTTTGATGAGAAGATAAACGCCCTGTATGGGTTTGACAACGATCAAGTTAGTGCCTTGTCTAAACTCAATGCTGCACAACAAGGCTTGGCTAGAGAATGGAAGGCGTGGATTACTTCTGGTGTTGATACCACAGCCAGGAACGTCTTATCCACTGCAATTGTTGTTCCGTTGAAGACAGGCATTCAGCTTATGGAAGGCACAGCCTATTCCATTGGTAGTGCTTTGTCCAAATCGGCTCAAGGGCAGCGTGTAGAGACTCTGAAGAGATCTATGGGCGACACCATCCATGATGCCTTTGATGTCTATTTCTACATGAAGAATCAAGGACTGAGCAGCGAAGTGACGGACAGTGTGCTGAAGAGCAATCCTATTCTGTTGGACAACATCAACAATGCTTTGCAGGAAACAGGGGACAAACAAGTCTCTGCCGTTGCTCGTTGGGCTAACTCATTGAACGTCGTCACAGACAGCTTTGTTCGTCGTGCTGTCTTTGCTGATTCTGTCGATAGGCAGCTTAGAAGACAAGGGAAGAATCTATATACAGACTTCTTGGACAAGGACTTGGACATCCCTACGCCCATCATCAAAGAAGCAATGAAGGAAGCTCTGCAGACAACGTTTGCTTATATGCCTAAGTCTAGAGATGCTTCCATTGTGTCTTCTTTTGAACGAGGGGCATCTACCATAGGATCAGAGTTGATTAGGGTTATTGACAAAACTCCTTTTGTAAATTTTGCAATTCCCTTCCCTCGTTACATGGCTAACGCTGTGTCCTATCTCTACCGTTATAGCCCTGTCGGCGCTGTAGGTGCAACAGAAGAGATGGCCCAGGCTGCTAGATTTGCCAGAGCAGGTGAGATGGACAAGGCAGAACTTCTTTATAGAAGAGGATCTGAAAAGTTTGCCCAAGCTGCTGTAGGAACTGCTACTCTTGCTTCTGCTGTTGAATATAGAGAACAGAACAAGGATGTTCCTTGGTATGAAGTGAAAACAAACAGAGGAACCACTGTTGATGTTAGGGCTTTGGGCACACCTAGTACATACTTCGCCATTGCTGATGTTATGGTTAGATATGAACAAGGAACTCTTAAAGGGTCTGAAGTTAAGGACGCAGTTGAATCTGCTATTGGATTGAAGTTTAAGGCAGGAAGCGGAGACGCTTTTCTTGATCGTATTCTTAACGTGTTTAGAAGCGATGAAGCAGCTAAGCAATTCTTTGTTGAGAACGGCAAGTTTGTTGGGGACATCGTTGGTGGATTCACTCAACCATTCGTCGTCAAACAGCTCTATGACTTTGTAAACCTTGTTAGAGAGGAAGGTAGAGTTGTCCGTGACCCAAACATCATTGAAGCTGAGACACCTTCTGGAGCTTTTGCAGAGGCTGCTGTTCAACGTGTTGCTGGTAAGCTTCCTGTGGCTAAAGAACAACTCCCTGAAGCAGTTGTCAGGCTCAACGAAGAAGAGCTTTCTAGAGAAGGTGAGTATTTCAACAGACTTCTTGGTTTCAGACAAGTTATGAAACGTTCTCCTGTTGAGTCTGAAATTACTCGTCTCAATCTTGATCCCTATGAGCTATATGGAACTAGCAGCGGGGATAGGAACTATGACCGCATGCTAATTACTGAAGCTAACAAGAGAGTGAACGAGAAAATTAGTCCTCTAATTAATAGCAACAAATACAAGCTATTGCCTGATGTTGAAAAGAACATCATGCTTAATGAGGCTGTGCGTGAACAAGTATCTGTTGCTCGTCGGGTTGTCAATGCTAATGTTTCTAAAGAAGATCTTCCAAAGATCTACAAGATGAGATTTGGTAAGCTTCCTAAGAGAATCAAAGAAGCTGTCAATAGACGTTATGCAGAAGACAACAAAGGAGTCACCCTAGAAAACGCTAAAGACTGGTTTGCTCTGGATAAGTATGAAGCAGAGCTAAAGGCTAGGACAGGAACATTAGGAGAACAAAGCCAGCGTCTATTCGGACGCTAACAAAAAGAAGGCCCCTTACGGGGCCTTTGTCATTTCCAATCGTCTTCTATGAATAATCCGTTATGGATGTCCATGTAGCCTGCGTCTAAGGCTAGGACATAGCTGCTTTCATCAAAGCCAAAGACCGTATACAAGGCGTGTCTGTAAGTGCCTTTGTCTTGAAACTCAGCCTTGTGGATGCGACGAACAACGCAGCAAAACACATCTAGCTGTTGCTCTTTGGTTAGACTGTTCCAATAAGCTTCTTGATCGGCTTCAATAGCCTTCATAGCTTTTGTAAACTCCTGGCCCATTGCCGCTAGTTCATCCAAGGCTTTGGTGCGTTCAACAATGTCAGCGATGGTTTGTTCCATTATGTCGTTGATTGTTTATGGTTGATGATGTTTTGTAACATTGGTGCCCTGTGTAGGAATCGAACCTACTATCTCCGGGTTACAAATCCGATGCATCGCCAGCAATGCTTACAGGGCTGTGGTACGTCTGGCAGGATTCGAACCTAGCAACCTGCCGCTTAGAAGGCGGCTGCTCTATCCTATTGAGCTACAGACGTATATTCCTCAGTGACATCCTTCCATGTCTCTACTTTATAGAGAGATGCCCAATCTTCCCACAAAGCAAGATTTCGTCCAATGAGTCCAGCAGGCTCATAAACCAGGATATATGTCCTTCCACTCCCAGTAACTCCTGTCATGGTCTTCATGTCAAAATTTGAAATCTTCGTGCTAACTCTTGTCAGCCCGACCAGATCGGTGTTGTCAGTACCCACAAAGTGGCGACCATCATCTGCTTCTACAATGGCCCAATGAGTGAGTCGAATATTGTTGGCGTCTTTACTTACCCGAGTTATAAACATGTTGCTTCCTTTTGAGTGAGTCTAGGTTATCAAAATAGGCACGATCAAAACCACGTTGCCATTCTTTGCCTTTGCTGGTGGTGAAGTTGTACTTGTTCTCAGTCCACCCTCGACTGAAGGCATAGTAGCCTTCTTTGTAAGCAAATGAATTATTGGTCATCCTTCTTCTCCTCTACCTTCTGGTTGAATGGTGTCTTGTGAAAGCCGCTGAAATTGCTCATCTCTTGAATTGGTACAAACTCACCGATGTAGATGTTCATCAAAGGGAGTCTGATGATGTGCCCAATGTAGCAAAGGATGGTCTCTCCGTCAAGCTCTTTGCCGTTTTCATCGTAGGCACCAACACGAACACACATATGTTCGTTGAACTCGAAGTCGATGCCAAAGCCGTGTCTAAATTCAATTTGAATGCTCATTCTTCAACTCCAAAATGTTTTAGAATTAAATCGTTGGTCTTGTAAGGTTCTGCTTGATCTGCTATGGTGGCGCATTTTCTAACAATGAGTTCAGCGAACTTGTTCAGGAAGAGCTGTTGAAAAGAATAGCCGGTTTCTTTTTTAGCATATTCTACATATGTTTCTTCTTCAGCTTGTTCTGCTAGTTGTTGAATTCGCTCATTCATTTCTGCTCTCCATCCTCATACTTGGTCTTAGCAATGATGTAGTCTTTGACCAAGCTGCTCCTGACAATGTCGTTCACACCAAACTCAAACTTGCTGAACTGAGACATGCTGTCAGCAATAGCCATGAACTTAGGCAACCCTGTCTTGTCATCTTTCTTCCGCAGATCAGTCTGTCTGATGTCACCACAGAAAATAATTTTGCTGTTGCTGCCAACACGGGTGATGATGGTGTCTAGCTCTTCAAAGTTCATGTTCTGAAACTCATCAACAAGGATGATGGAGTTCCAGAACGTGGTGCCTCGGATGAACGACGTAGACAAGAATTCTATGTGTCCTTGCTCACAAAGTCTATCCCAAGCGTCCTTCCTGTTGAAGAAGTCTGTTGTGATTTGACGATAGGGCTGGATGTACACCTCCATCTTGTCTTCAACGTTTCCAGGTAGATGGCCCATATCTCTGCCTTGAACAGCAGAGCGGATGATGACAACACGCTCAAACGATGAGGCTTTATCCAACACATCCTCCAAGGCTCTATAGAGGGCAATGTAGCTCTTCCCTGTACCGGCAACACCATGCAAACACATGAAGTAGTCTCCGGCCTTGTAGGCATCAAAGAACTGCTTCTGCATGGCTGTCTTTGGCTGAACAGTGTTCATGTCGTCCAGCTTTATCTTGAGCGATCTTGTCGTAGTTTGGGTAGGAGTTTCTGTAACACCTTCAAACAACGCTGCCTTCCTCTTCGTAACCATAGTTCTCCTCATGGAAAAGAAGGAGCCATTGTAGCTCCTTCTTTGTTGTGGTTTAAGGCATTTCACATACGCCAGCCGTGCAGGCTAGCATTTGTACCCCTTCGACATTATCGGTGTTTTCAATGAATGTTTCCCAGGCAATGTCCTTAGGCATCTGCTGTACAAGCTTGTTATATGTATCAGCATCAATTTCCTCATAAGGAGCCTGACGATAGGTTCCTCCATCATGGGGGAGGAAACTAACACCAGTGATTTCGTCGAAGTGCTTCCACACCCAAGCACCAACCTCAGGCCACTCTTCTTCCTTGACGGAGATGGTGACAGAAGGCTTGTGCTCGCACCAATGACGCTGATAGATGAGCCACAGACGCAGATGCTGAATAGCTGTCATGTCGTCACGAACAACAGCATCATCTGCACACTTCATCGGGAAGCTGAAGACAGTGGTGCTGTCAGGCTTCATTACACAAGGCTCAGCATGAAAGCCACTGTTCTTCAGAAAAGTCGTCAGAGGGTCTTTGTTGTCGCTGCGAACACGCCGAATGTAGTGGCGCGAATGCTGCGGATGAATGCCGCTGGCTGTTCCAGCAAGCTGCGACGCTGTCCCTTCTGGCTTGACACAAGTGACAGCAGCCGACTGAGGGATGCCAATGGCTTCAGCAAGTTCTTTGTTGGTTTGCACAGCAATGCTGCGAAACTTCTCAAGAAGCGCAGGCAAAGACTCATCGTCAGGATTGTTGAGTAGAACATTGTCCAGAATACCTGTCATGGAAACACCGAGGAGACGCTCTTCCTCTGTGTTGTTCTGCCATACCTTACGCAGGTATGGGAAGTGTGTCAGCGTCGATTGAAAAGTGCCCAAAATTGTTGCTAGAGCAACCTTCTCAGCCAGTCGTTCAACGGTGTCGTCGCTTCTCACTACCAGGGTGCTCAAATTACAAAATTGATAAGGACGAAGAATAATCTCGGAGCAAGGGTTCGTACCCCATTCTTGCTCGGCATCTCTCCTCCCATTCTTAGCCGCCTGCAGCTTGCTTGCATAGCGGCTGAAAATGCCTCGTTCACCCGAATGGCTGTCATATATGGAGCACCATTCACGCATGAACTTACCAACATCAGGACGGCTGTCATACACAGCGCTGTTGTTTGCCAGCGCTCGTTGCCCGTTCCCATCCCACCAATTTCCTGCCTTGGCATGGGCCATACGATCATCACCAAGATCGGACAGAGAAATCATGGCGCTGCGACGAACGCCGCCAACAACCACAACCTCACCAATCTTGCACATGATGTCATGGCATTCCAAAGAAGTGAGTTTTCGGCCAGCAGCGCCTTTGAACTTCTGCGTCACATATTTGAACAGTTCTTCCAAAGGACCAGGACCGGAGGCACGCCCACCAAAGGTCTTCAAACGGGCTCCAGCAGGACGAACACCAGATACATCCCACTTAGGTACTTCACCAGCGTACAGAAGCGCTACAAGCTGCCGTAGAGCCTTTGCCCAGCCTTCCTTGCTGTCCTTGACCACAATGGTGGTGGCGCTATTAAAGAGAAGCTCAGGCACCTCAGGAAGCTTGTTGACGTACTGCTGCTCAACACTGAAGCCCACACCAGTACCACACAGCAGGATGTACATGGCTTCGTCAAAAGCCTTCGGATCGTCAATGGGCAGATAGGAGCAGTTATAGCCTGCAACATTCTGACGCTCTAATGCCTCACCAGCGGTCATGATGGAACGCATGGAAGGCAACACTTCCCTGTCCGTCACTGCCTTCTGAAGCTTCGTGCGGAGTTCGTCAGGGATGTAGTAGTTGTGCTTTTCCTTCAGGTGCTTTTGCATGAAATCGAAATAGCGATTGACCGTCTCAGGCCAGTGCTCACGGCGTCCTTCGTTGTCCAAGAAGCGGGCATAGCGGCTCTTGGCAATGTATGTCTCATATGGGGTCATCATTTCTTCCTTCACAGAAAACAAAGGCAGCGATGATGCTGCCTTAAATTGGGTCGGTGGTTATATCACAGCTTAGCGATTGTCACCACTTCCCTTAATCACATTCCGTTGTTTCCTATCCTCCAGCTTGTTGATGTTCATTTGAGCGATATCTTCCAATTTCCAGTAGTAGTTGCTGGCAAGACCAGCAACAAACCACAGGATATCACCTAGTTCCTTCTTCAGCATCTCCTGCTTCTTTTCCCACAACTCTTCATCGGTGGTTGTTGGATTGTCTCTAATCCATTTAGCCTGAGCGCTGCAGAGTTCTCCTACTTCTCCGGCAAGACCAAGGAAAAGGTAGGTGGAATCTTTTGCCGTTGGCAGAGCATAGCTCCACGCTTTAACCTGATAGTCATTCAACGTCTTGATACCAATTCCTGCAGTAGAAGTAGTTTCCGTATTCATCGATGAGCCTTTCTGGGTATCCGTTGTCAATGAGCCATTGTCTGAAATCAACAACGGTCTCTGGGATTGGTTTAGGGAAGCCATATTTCCATCCTTGTGGTGGGTCAACAAACTTGATTCGTACCATAGTAGCTCCCGTCAGGCATTTCAAACAAGGAAGGAAGCAAACTAGAAACAATCTTCTTGCATTGCTGAGCCACTTCCCTATGTTCCTTTTGAGTAGCATCGTCACATCGTACATCAATGTAGTGCAACCAGCTACGCACAGTGCCATTGACATACATCCGAGACATCGTCAATCCTTCAGGCAACACCTTCCTAGCCACCTCCTTTGCAATGCCCATGTGCAG
>OGWA01000056.1_pt1 | contig 11142 bp, 14 predicted proteins | sample 1575901 | NCBI WGS metagenome assembly OGWA01 (sample SAMN07581541, study PRJEB24739) | freshwater metagenome
AGGTTCGTCTTTCTTACTGTTAATAGAAACAACCTTAATCTTATCGCTCATCTCCGTCCTCCCTGTTGTCCCAGAAGTAGTAGCAACCGCCCTCTTCGTTGTAAGGAATAGTGCAGAATACGGATTGGACGAAAGCTTCTCGGTTCATTTCTCGCCCCTCGCACGGATGGCTAGCGCAATTGCCGTGCGGATTCCCGTTTCCTCGTTGTCAGACGTGTCCCATGCCAGCCGTTCACACACTTCGCGCTCGAATGCGGCTGCACGATTCAACAAAGTTTCAAGAAGTGGCGGCACATATGGGCCTGTCTCGTAACAAGCCAACGGGTAGCCAATCTCCAGCGCCATGCGGATGATGTCGTCGCGGGTCATTTCTCATCTCCTTCTATCTCTTGTGCCAGTTGGTAGAACAGTTTAGGTGAACTAGACCTAGGCCGAACCGGATGCAAGGGGCAGCTTACCTGCCCACAAGCGTCTACCTGTTGCCGCCACGTACCCATGCCACTCTCAGGGTCATAGATACAGTCCTTGCACTTATCGTCGATGGCTTTCCTCAAGCTCATGTTGCGCTATCTCCCGTTGGATGTACCACATAGCCTTGTGCAAGTCTGCGATACCGTCCTTGTCTTGATGTCTTATCAGGTAAGCAAGAGCCTGCCCGATACGGAGAGCCGTACCGGGAGGCCACTTGGCTACTGAGTCCTCAAGAACATCTATGGTCTCGTACTTGCGGTCTTTGTAGTGAGATGGGTTAACCTTCGACTGTACTTCCGTCGAGGTTGATGAGGTCAACTTGGAGACCTTTGCTCTTGGCGTACTCGAACGCCGCGAGCGCACACTTTTCTTTGCCGTCATAGAACACCACCACCTTGTCTGCGTTGTCGATAATCTGCTTGTTGCAGAAGTAGAAGTAGTCAGGACGGTGCGGTGCTCGACGGTCAACGAAGTTGTACGGACGGAACACCACAACATCCATGCCTTCATCAGCAGCGTAGTCGCTGACGATAGGGTCGCTGCCCTTACCGGAACTTACCAGTAACACATCTGTCAGGTTAGTTGCCAGCTTGAGCGTACTGTTAATCAACTTGCCGTCAGTAAAGCCACGGCTTCCAATGATACCAACTCGCATCTCTATATCTCCTGTTTAGATTACAACTCGCAAGCACCACCGACGCAAGCCAACTCTTGGCTACCGGTAGTAACGTCAATCTCTTCCTGCATCTTCGACCAGTCTAGCGCAGTAGGCATGGTTGACACAAGAGCCTCATACTGCTCGGCAGTGATTTCCTCATACGGCGCTTGGACGTAAGTCCCGTTGTCGTAAGGCAGGAAGGACACACCGCTGATGCTGTCCATACGAGAGTAGACCCAAGCCGCTACCTCAAGCCATTCATGCTCACGGACGTACACCGTGATGCTAGGCTTGTGCTCGCACCAGTAATCTTGGTAATCCTCCCACAGATACAACTGGTCAAGGGCTGACACGCTGTCACGAGTAGTGCTGTTATCCGCCTTGATTGGGAACGAAAACACAAGGGCGCTAGGATTGTACTGGTCAACCTCGGACGGTACGTTGTTATCGGTAAGAAACTTACAGATAGGGTCCTTGATGTCCATCCGAACTCGACGGATGTAGTACTCAGCGTAGCGAGGATGGATACCAGAAGAGCTGTTAACCAACTGACTAACTGTACCACTAGGCTTGACGCAAGTGGTGGCTGCGCTCTGCTTGATACCGAGCAGGTCAGCATAGTACTTGTTGGTATTCACAACATGGAGCCGTGCCTGAGTCAGCAAGGAGTACTGGAACTCGCTGACAGCGATATTGTCGCAGATACCAGTCAAGGACACGCCGAGGAGGCGCTCGTCTACGCAGTTCTCTTCCCACTCAGGACGCAAGAAGCGGAAGGAGGTGAGAGTAGACTGGAGAGTACCGAGGATAGAGGCGATGCCAGCCTTACGGATAATATCTTTCTGCGTATCGTTAGGACGCAGGACTACTTCCGTGAGGTTACAGAACTGGAACGGACGGAGAATAATCTCCGAGCACGGGTTAGTACCAAACTCGTGATTAGGGTCACGCCGACCGTTAAGGTTGACCACATTCTTAGCAGCCGCACGGCTAAAGATTCCACGTTCACCACTCTTGCTCTCGTAGAGAGACAGCCACTCACGCATGAAGACGCCGATGTCAGGGGTCTCCGTATAGCACACAGAGTTGTTAGCCAGTGCGCGTTGCGGATTGTTCTGCCACCACTGCCCATCCTTAGCGTGACGCATACGCTCGTCAGTCAGGTTGCTCAGGGAGATGAGGGCAGAGCGACGTACTCCACCGACCACAACCACTTCTGCAATCTTGCACATGATGTCGTGGCATTCGACGCTGGTCAGCTTACGACCCTGTGCTTCCTTGAGAATGTTACCGGTAAACTTCAGCAAGGATTCGAGAGGAGCAGGACCACTGGCTCGACCACCAAAGGTCTTGAGTGGAGTACCAGCAGGACGGACGTTACTCAAGTCCCAAGAGAACAGACGACCACTGAAGATAGCCTCGTTGAGGAACTGACGGTAGCCAGTAGCCCAACCTTCCTTGCTGTCCTCAAAGACGATTGCCGTATCGACATTGGTAAGGGTAGGAACTTCAGGGAGTTTGTTGACGTACTGACGCTCGACCGAGAACCCTACGCCAGTGCCGCACATCAGGATGTACATGGCTTCAGCGAAGCAGTCGAGGTCTACGATAGGCAGGTAGGCGCAGTTGTACCCTGCCACATGGGAATGCTCAAGGGCAGGACCAGCAGTCATCATAGCCCTCATCGAGGGCATGACCTCAAAGTCAAGGATGGCTTGGCGCAGGTCATCCCAAGGGATAGGCTTGTCGCCAAACTTACTGGTAATATGACCTTTCATAAAGTTGATGTAACGGTCAACCGTTTCGTCCCACTCTTCCCTTCGCCCCAACTCAGGAAGGTAACGGGCATAGCGGCTCTTGTAGATAACCTCGCTATACAGCGGGGTTCCGGTCTTATCAAACAGGTTAGACATACTCGGCATCTCCTATTAGTTTGTCAACAATGGTTTCCAGCTTTCTTACCAGTAATGAAACGTCTCTAGGTAATTCGTGAACCGTGGATATCAGAGACAGTTCCTTGACGTAGCCCTCCAAGATTAGAAGGTCGCGCATCTTGATGGAGCCTTGGGGCTTAGGCTTGTCAGTAAGTGTCATCGTCAGCGTCCGGGTTAACTTCGTAGTCATCGTAGTAGAGCATCTCGTCACTGTCAAGGGCATCGTTGAAGTCAATGCCTATCTCTCTACCGTCATCGTCATCTGTGTCGTGCTCTATGTAGGACTTGTCAAGACCAAGTTCAATGAGCCTGTCGTTGAATCTTTCCTTGATGTCATCCAATGAAATGTCTAGCAAGTCACACAACTCTGCTACGTCCATGTCGTCGATACTCCGGATGTAGAGTGGGGCGATTACACCTTTCACGTTGTAGCCTCCCCGCCGAACTTGCGCTCCAAGTAGTTGATGCTCAGGAACAGTTCGTCAAACGCACCGTCCTTCACCTCGTTGAGAATGACAAGACCACGCCAGTGTCGGTTACTCAACTTGTCCATGTACCCTTCATCGTGCAGGTAATAACTACCAGCTATGATGGCACACACCGGATTACCGTCAGCCCTCTTACCGTAAGCAACTTGCTTGCCTTGCTGATGACCAGCAACACAACTCATGTGAAGCTTACTGATAATAGTAGCAGCACTAGAAGCAGGGCGACCCATTGCTCCTGTAGGGAAGTAATGAGAAAAGCCCACTCCATTGATAAACACCGGATGTAGGAACGGATGTACCTCCCAATCTTTTTCATAGCCTAAGTCCTTGGTGCTGATGAGACCTTCAAGCACGGGCGAGTTATTGATGGCTCGGTCAATACGGTTCTCGTGATTGCCTAGCAGCATAACCATCCGTGGCTTGTACAACTTCTCCTTGTTGCGCTTCAGCCTCTGCTGCTCTTCCCTCAACGGGGCAAGCAGCATACGCATAGCCTCCTTGGTAATCTCTACGTCAGCCTTGTACCGCAGCCCCTCGAAGTACTTGCTGCCAGCCTTGTCGTGAGTAGACAGGCTGGGCATATCCGCAAAGTCTCCGATGTTGACAATTACGTCAGGGCGGTACTCAACAATAGCCTTGCCTGCCCAAGTCAAGTGTTGTAGGGGGATGCCCTCCTTCACTTGGCAATCAGGTATGACAAGAATCCTAAGACCTTTGTCACTTCTGTTCACGGTTGCCTCGCTTACGTTTCTTACTGATAACAACGTGACGGGCAGGGGGCGTAGCCTTTACCCACTCGTCGGGGACTGATTCGCCAACGTGCCATGGAAAGCCGTTGGCTCTACACCAATCGGAATAGCGGTAATCAGAACCTTTCCGGATGGCGTTGTCTCGTACAAACAACATTCGTATGTCGAGTTGGGGGTTACTTCTCTTGACAGCAAGCATCTTACGTCTTGCCTCGTAATCAAAGTATCCCTTGCACTCGACGATGAGGCCATTTGCAAGTTCAATGTCAGGTGTGTACGCGGCTTCGATAACGTAGGCAAGCTTGAAAGGTTCGTAGGTGTGCGGAACTTTTCGCTCAACCAAATCAGCAATGACTCTATCTTCATAACCACTCCTATGTATCTTATTGGTAACACGTTTACGTCGGGCCATTACCATTCCTCACATCGGCTTGTTTCATATATGCCGAGGTGATATCAGGTACTTTGATTTTCTTTTTGCTCATAGCTGTAGCGACGAACTGAGGGCCACTGCTGTACGCATAGACCCGCAGTCCAGAATCGCCGTAACACTCAAACTTAAACGGGCAGTACGAACAAGTAGTGCTGAGTACGCCGTCATCCTTGAGAGCAAAGACAGGGTGAGGAGTAATGTCCTTGTCGAGCATATCCTCCTCGAAGTCTCTAAGGTTGTTCTCTAGCTCCCTGAAGTTAGGCATAGCTTTCCACTTGAGAACGTGCATCTTACCGTTAACTTTGTTGATAAAGACGTTGGCAATGCCCTTGTACTCTATACCTTCCTTGCTAGCCAGCCAGAGGTAGGCTTGCAGTTGCTGCAAGTAGCCAAACTTGTCATACAACTTACCTTCAACAACACGGTCAAAGGTAAAGGGGTCGGCTGACTTAACGTCAACCAACCACCCGTCGATGCAAGCGTCAATACGTCCAGCCAAGAGGAGAGCACCACTGAAAGGAAGCTCGTGAGAGAACCTACGTTGGGTGTCGGTAACCTCGTGTCCAGCAGCCTTGGCAAGGTAGAGGAATGACTCTTCAATCAAGTCACCGTAGAGGAACTTGTACTTGCCATGTCCTGAGATGGCGTGTTCCTTCAGGGCGGTACGCTTGTTGCGTTCAAACCAAGCCTTGCGGTGGCAGGGGTTGGAGAACTGCGTGACGTACACCTCACGGGGGTCACGGTCCAACCTAGTGTCAGGCACTAGGTCGGAGTGGATGTGACCGATGACACGCTTGGCGAAGTCCGCATTACTGGTAACATCATCGACGATGGGACTGGGCTTTAGTCGCCCAGTCAGTACGCCGTAGATGTCATCTATCAGTGTGTCGATTGCATCGGTACGCATTAGGGTTACTCCAAATCAGCCTTCATAGAACCGAGCTTGGACAAGAGGTCGTGACCGCTGGTGTAATCGGCAAAGCGACGGGCAATGTCGAGAGTCGATGCAACAAACTCTTCGTTAGTGAGTTCGTTACCCATGTTAGTACCGTAGAGAATCTCCATGCTCTTGACTGCATTCGTCAGGGCGTTCTGACGGATGATGGAAATCTCACGGCTCGTCGGGTCTAGCGGGAAAGCAGGGACAGAAGCAGTAGGAACAGACCGAACTGCGCTGCTTGCAGCAGGAGCAGGAGCACTAGAAACAGTCGCTGCACCTGAACCGAAAGACGTAACTCGGACATCAGTGATTTCATTACCGTACTTGGTGACATTGACGTTAGCCTCGATAGTGGAACCGGGAGTATAAGTGGGAGCCTTCCATCCAGCCTCGTACTTGTTACCGTCAGAACCGATAACGATGTACTTGTTCTTCATGCCGAACTTGGTGTTGATGGACTTGGCTTCGATGTTAGCAACGACGATGGTAGCCATGATAGTAAACTCCTAGATGTTACTGATAAGATTAGTCATTGGCGATTGGGGCCATGTTGCCCCAGTTTGGACCCACGCTTCCCTCGACAAGCAAAGGCAAGTCGAAGTCAGTGATACCGAACAGGCGCTTGAGATGTGGGTAAGGATTCTCAAGCACCTTCTTGCAGTGTTCATACACCTCCTGCCAATCAGAATTATTACAAGAAATCAAGATGCTGTCGTGGACGGTGTTCCTCAAGTCAAAATCGTATCCGCAATCTGCGCGGCTGTCAAGTAGTACGCCCAGCATCATGGGGACAATATCCCCAGTTGCAAACCCTTGGCAAGGGTAGTTGCACACCTGAGTCCAAGACGGGCGGTAAGATACACCCTTTGGGGTGATGTCCCTGCTGAGGTTGAACTTGTACTGCCTACCCGTCTTACTGGTAAGAGTAACCATGTCCTTGTCAGTGTAGCCTAGAACCCTAGCCTTCTCGGTCAGTTCCTCCATGACCATACGGTGGTGGGCAAATACCTTGGGGTAACTATCCTTGAACCCCTTGACAATATCGGAAACAAGTGATTCGCCCAAGCCCGAAGTCTTGATGATGTTGGGGATACCACTGCCGTAGAGCATGGCAAACACAACGGTCTTGATGTTACGTCGCTCCTCCTTGGTAGGCGGTCTACCGAAAACCTTAGAACCAATCTTGCTGTGGATGTCAACACCCGCAATGATGTCACGCTTGAGGGAAGCATCGCCAGTAATGTAGGCGATACCGATAACCTCCAGTTGCTTGTAGTCGAACTCCAAGAACACCTTGGTAGGGTCGAAGAGACTCCTGCACTCAGGGACGTAGATGCTCTTGATAACCTTGTTGTTAGGTTGATTCTGAAAGTTAGGGTTGGACGCACTGAGCCTACCAGTAGAGGTACTGGTCTGATGCAGTGTGTGATGGATAGTGTCGTGAGCACGGAGCATACCGGACACAGGCTCCAAGTAAGTACTGACGTACTTCTCAGCCTCACGATACTCAAGGATGTTACTGATAAGATTCAGCTCGTTGCTCATAGGGTCATGGGCAGACAGGTAACGTCGAGCCTTCTCAAGAGTATCGAAGTCTACAGAGAAGTAACCATTAGCACCACGCGACTCACCCTCAAGGATGGCAGTCTTGATGTGCTTAGGCAGGATACCATCGTGCTCCTTCTGATAGAACTTACCCCACCTGTTCAAGCCACCCTTAGTCTTACCGATAACAATCTTGTACTCCTTCTGCTTCTTGCTACCGAAGAGCATATGGCTAAGGGATTGCGAACTGCTGATGATAGCCTTGGCTGTCTCGATAGGATGACTGGTAAGCAAGCCAGTACCTTCAATGTTATCCATGAGGCTAGCGATGCTGGTGATATCGTCAGAGATGTACTTCAGCTTTGTATCAGCAAGCTCAGTGTAGAAACGGGTGGCGTCGAGGTAGGCAGTGAGGTCCACGTTGAGACCGTTGCACTCCATCTCAACCACAGCACGGAGGGCATCACACATGGTGACGATGAGAGGGAACATACCGACACGCAGAGCCTCTTCCATCTGAGCCTTGGCTAGGTCGAGAGTAAGTTTGGCATCCTTGGCGCAGTAGTTAGACAACTCGTTCCAGTCACAATCGGCAGTAGTAGATTCAGGATTGTCACGCAGGAAATCCTCAAGGTATGAGGACTTGCTACCCATGCCATCCGAGGCGTAACGATTGGCAGCAAGGCCAAGAGTAGGGAACTTGTCAGCCTGCCCAGTCAAGAGGTAATGGGCAAGGGAAGTATCCCACCACTGATGCTTACCAGTAACAAGAGCGCGGAGATACTGCTTACCTTTCTCCCTGCTCTTTGCCTTGTGGAAGATGTACTCGATATCGAACTTCATGTTGTGTCCGATAAGGAAGTCAGCCTGCTCTTCGTTGATGAGGTCAGCAACCTCTTCAGCCATGACCCAAGCCAGAGACGCTTCCGAATTATCGGGATGGTAGGTGGTGCGGATACCGTTGTTCTCAACTACAACGGAGTAGGTAAGGATAAAGTTATCGGTATACGAAGGATGGGGATTACGCTTGGTCCCATTCATCGTAGTCTCGTAGTCGAACGAAATGTACTTAGCCATATCAGTACCTCTTGCTTGTGTAGAGTCCAGTCATAGCGTCAAACTTAACATCGAACTTACCGTGCTTCAAGGTGGGGTCAGTCTTTGGGGAGCCGGGGAGTTTGTTCTTGCACACACTGATGTACCTAGTGTCGAACTCGCCGCTGTGTCCAATCATAATGATAACGTCAGCCTCACCTTGCACACCAGTCTTGCTGCCGTACAACTGTCCCTGATTCAACCATGCCTGCCCCTCGGCAGAACCATCGGCTTGCATCACGGCGAACACGGTAGCACCAGTACGGATGCCTAGGTTACGCGCCCACTGGGCTAGGCTACGGACACGCTCGACCTCGGCTTGGTCCCTATTACTGGTAACAACCTTGTCGAGTACGTTGATGCAAATCATACCGTAGTTGCCAGCCTTGGCGATACGGTCAATGTCGTGGACAGACAGAGTACCTTCCTTGTGTACAACCTTGATGCGGTTGATACGCTTCATCATCCTTTCGTAGTCAGCCATGCAAGCCTTGTCATCCATGGCAATCTCGCCCATGGTCTTAGCCAATGCACACTGCACCAGTCGTGCAAAGATTTTTCTACCGTCCTCCTCGTTGTTGAAGATGATGATGTCCTTGTCGTCTGGCAACTGCTGCGCCATGTGCGTCATCTCTGAGCAGATGAACGATGTCTTGCCAGTCTCAGGTCGAGCGCCGATGATTACCATGTCGCCACCACGCAGCGGACCTACGCTGATGTTGAGGTCTTCCAGTCGCCAGCTCACGCCACCGCTACGGTACATATCCTCCACGATGGAGGCTAGGTCAGGGGCAACAAACGAATCCTCGTCACCCTTGGCTACACCGCCAACCTCCATGCGGTAGCGTTCGATGATGCCTGAGATATCCTCAATGCTGGCGAACTCACCTCTGCTGAGTTTGTCGAGGATGCCCATGATTTGACCGGCATAGTCCAACTCCACAAACTTATTGATAATAGATGCGTCTGTGGTAGGGGCAGTAGACTTGATGCGCTCGAACAACTTCTCGTACATCTCGTGCTTATCACGGGCGTACATCGGATGGCGAACCACTCGGAACCAAAGACCGAATGCCTCCCACTCAATCTCCTCTGCGGAGGGGTAGCAGCGCAGCCACTCGCCCATGTCATTAAGGATGTTCTCTGCTTCGGAGAGCAGAGCATTAGACTTGATGAACCTACGGTATCTATCGTAGTGCTCTCGCTTCGATAGGAACTTGAGCAAAGGAATATCTACACTCACGATAACCTCCTGTTAGAAACCTGACTTAATCTTGTTGAGTACTTCTGCTAGGTACTCGGGCTGGTAGTTCTTCGGGTCATGCTTGAGATGACCGTCCTTGTTCCTGCTTTGGTAGCGGAGTTTGTCCTCGTTGAGCAGCGAAATTGCGTCATACGCATTCGAGCAGAACAAACCAGCAGTCCTAGCAAACTCTGTAGCCTTATGCCTGTTCTGACTACTGTCGTAGTCTAGCCACACCAGCACCTTGTTGTAAAGAGCAGCGTACTCGGACAAGGCAATGGGGCTAAGGTTAGAACCGAACAGGCACAGCGCATTAGCACCGTGACCAGTGACACACATGGCACTCACAGGGTCTTCGGTTATTACCAGTAAGTCATCGTTGGGTCCGTTGAGCATATCGTAGAACAGGGCAGGGACCATCCTGCCGTGACTGGTCTTGCTCTTCCACTTCTCGAACATTCTCGAAGTCTCGTCTACCAGCCAAAGTTGTACACCACTGTACTTCAGGGAGCATGGGGATTCGGGAATCTCGTCGAGCACCTGCTTCGGTCCAGTCATCCAATGCACGATGGGCTGGATAGAATCCATAGCAAGGCTGGTGTTACTCATAGTCACATAGCACTTACCTCCACTCCACCTAAACATATTGTAAGCAATCGGATAAGTGAGCATGAACTCAGGGAGGTAGCGGTTGAGGTTAACGACAACCTTGGAATTGACAAGGCCGTTCTTGAGGTCGGGCAGATGGACAGTCATGTCATCATCACGCTCAACCCTAGTGTACTTGGGACGGCGCACAGTATTGGCAGCATCGTCAGCGTAAGAGCCACGCTTGCCGCAGTTGTGGCAGTAGAACAGGTGGCGTCCGTCACGGCGAGTGATGTAGAGGCGGGACCGAGTATCGTGGCAAGCCTCGTGATTAATGTGGAAGGTGTCCTCGTGTGACGTAGACATAGCCTCGTCAGGGTCAACCTTGAGGAACTCGCGCATCTCGTGTGTCGTGAAGTACTGGCGCATGACAGTATCCTTTGTTACTGGTAACAGGGGAGGGGCAGTGTGAGTCCTGCCCCGTATGGTATCAGACCTTGTTGAGGTCGATGGTGGTGACGCGCTTGTAGATTTCCACCATCTGCTTGCGGTCATCGTCCGTCAACTTGTTGAAGAACGAAACACGGAAGGCAGTCTCGACGTTGCCCCAGAAGTGAGCCTTACGCGCCCAAGACAGGACAGCACGGGGAGACATGGTGAAGTTCATAGTACCCTTGTCGTGGGCAACACGAACCTGCTTGGCAACCTGAACCATGGTGCGAGCAGTCATGGTATCGAGGTCCGGAATCTTACCGGTAATCATCAGCAACTCGTGCTCCTCACCAATGTAGTCCAACTCGACCACAGTACCGAAGCGGTCAATCAATGCGCTGTTCTGCACGTTGGTTCCGACATAGGAACCAGTAGCGTCACCCTGCAACTGCGTGTTATCGGTAGCACCGACCATGAACCAGCGGCTAGGCGTGATGTAGCGGTCGCTCGGGTTGTCAGTGTGCAGGTCAGGCAGGTACACCTTGCCTAGTATCGTGACTGGGAAA
>OGWA01000057.1_pt1 | contig 11095 bp, 24 predicted proteins | sample 1575901 | NCBI WGS metagenome assembly OGWA01 (sample SAMN07581541, study PRJEB24739) | freshwater metagenome
TTTTTTTTTTTCAAGCAGAAGACGGCATACGAGATCATAGCCGGTGACTGGAGTTCAGACGTGTGCTCTTCCGATCTGTTTCCCAGTCACGATAGGGGTCGGGGTGATGGGTTCGTGTTGCAAAAAAAACTCAGACGTGTTTTTGTTTTCGTTGGTCGAGTTGAGCGCGGCGTTTCGTTTTTGTATTTGGTTGGCGCGTTTACGGTTGATGTGTTGTGCGCCTCGTCTCGAGTTGCATGGTTTGCAGGCGGGTACCATGCCGTCGGCCCAGCTTCCTCCGTTGTCTACTTCGTATAGGTGGTCGGCTGTGGTTGCTGGGGCTCGTTTACACCAGTGGCAGATGGGGTTGCCTTCGAGTAGTTCGCGTCTGGCTTTTCTGTATTCGGGTGTGTCGTATTCGCGTTTGTTGTCCACGGTGTTTCTCCTGCCGCCCTCGCTTTGCTCGGTTGCCCTCAGGTTAGTAAACAGGTCGGTGGTTGGTGTCCCTCCCGCCGTTCGTGGTTTGTCTCCACCAGTCGCCGTTTGAATCCATGTAGGGCCGTCACTGTCCGTGTTTGTGTCGTTCATACGCTGCTCCCCTTGTCACCGTCGTCGGGCAATAGGGGTCTACCCACGTTCCCGTGTGTGAATGCGCCGCCACTTGCAACCGTGGTACCGCCATGCGTCTATCAATTGTTTACGGACGGCCTAGGCGTAACGCCAGCTCCTGTAGATCTGCTTCTCTCACTAGCCAGTACTCGCAATGTGGCGCAAGGTTACGCCGCCACGCTGTCTGTCCTGGTGAGAGTCGCCCGGTGTCCGATTTGAGTTCTACAAATAGCACACCACGGTGTGTGTGTGCCAGTACTAGGTCGGGAAATCCTGCGTCGCCTTGAATAGCGGTGAGCCAGCGACCGTCTGCTTGTTGGACTGCTCGAGAGTGGTGCACCATGAAGCCGTTCATGCGGGCTATCTGTATGACTTTGTCTTGGAGGATGCGTTCAGGGGCGTTTCTTGGCACTGGATGCTCCGAACCACACACCGCACATGAATATGAGGACGGTGTAGCCGATGAAGTGTATGAACTCAACCATTGGTCATGGCCTGTCGTTGCCACTGGTCACGCTCAGCCTCAAGTGCTGCAAGTCGTGCGCGTTGCTCTGCAACCTTTAGACGTAGTTCGCTTATCTCAATCCACAGGTCTTCTATGTAATCCTTAGCCGTTTGATTGTCCATCGTTGCTCTCCTGTATGCCGCTTGCCATTCTGCGTGATCCACTAGGACGGTTCTTCTCCGTCATGCGGTGGTTCAGCAAGTGGATTGTTATAAACCGTTCTTGCTATGTCCATGATGTTGTCTTCGGCTTCGTTAACTCTTTCAGCCAGCAAATTGACAAAATCCTTTATGGCCTTTGTATTGTCCATAATTTGATTAAGTGTCTTTACTATGTCTTGCATATAGGCGTGATGGAGTTTCACTGTTTCGGTTAATTCCCACATTTGTTTAATACCGCTTTTCAAAATGGCTCCTCTTCATCGTTTACGGGTGGCTGGTATGTGCCAGCCTTCAGCGCGTCAATCAACGCCGTAGCCTCGCCTTTGGTCATGCTGTCAAGGTTTGCCGGGTATGGGTGACCGCCCGCTTTCAGCATGGATTTAGCAAAGTTAATCTGTTTGTCTGATGCGACCCCAGCAGGCTGGGTCACTTTGACCTCGGGCATACGGCTATCGGTTCCGCTCGTCATGCGCTGCACCTTGCTCATCTCCTCTCGAGATGGGCGCTTGTTTACATCCGAGCCCGCCATACCAGCGTTAGCCAATGCACGACCCACAGCTGATGTCTCGCAGTTTTCAACGTGGCTGGTTCTGTTTACATTGCCAGCCCCGCGTACCTCTTCGGCGTAGCCAGTAGCGACGCAAATGTCGCCGAGCCACAACTCTGCACGAACAACGCAAATGTCAGCACCGGGCGCACTAATCATGTGCGTGATTGTGCGAGGGATACCACATTTGCCATCGGCGTATTCTGCGTATCGGTTCTCCAGCCAGCGGTTGTGGCGTGCCGCCACTGGCTCGTAATCGTCAAGGTTAAACGCCATCGGTTTTCCCCCCGTTCAGCATCTCGTCGATGAGATCTGCGTACTGATGCGCCAACTTAATCTGCACATCCGTAATCGTCACACCGTTAGACGCCTGAATAGACGGATGCCAAGCGCTCGAGAGTTCGTGTAAACGGGCTGCAGCCTGCGACAACCACAAATGCTTGACATCATCACCGGACAGGTGAGCGTCGGTGGCGGCGTGTTGTAAACGCTGGACTAGTTGCTGATCACTGAGCGCCATTAGCAGCTGCCTTTTTTGCGTCACGCTTTGCCTTGGCTTCGAGACGCTTCTGCTCTTTAACCAATGCTTGCTTAGACAGTTCAATAGTCGGCCGTAATGACCAAGCCACAAACTCAGCAAGTTTTAACCCAGCACATTTGCCGTTGTAAACCAACGCTGCGTATTCGTCCTCGGTCACCCGAAACGCAATCACTTTTGTTTTCATTGTTTCTCCCAATGTTGTTTTATTTCCCGCTGTTTACACGCCAGTGGCCTAAACCACCGTTGTCGTACAGGTAGCGGGCAACCCGTACATTACACGAGGCGTCAGTTAATGCCGCCACGACTTGTTTACGCGGCACTTTACAAACTGCTGCTGTCACAGTTACCCAGGAGCCTTGGATCTGAAGTAGCCCCACGTCTGGACGGCCGGTTGATTTGCGTACAGCTGAGACGCTTTTAGGGTTGCACCGTGATTCGCGGTAGGCGATGCGGCTAAACACTTTGACGGGTAGCCCATGCTTTTTGAACAGGGGTTCCCATTGTGGGCAGGTGCCAGCCTTGGCGTCTGCTGGGGCTGTGGTTAATGCTGTGGATAGAAGTGCTATGCACATGATGCGTCTAAACAATCCTCTGAAACCTTGATAGATGGCCCCCACGGCGAGTCTGTTGACAGTCGATGGTTGACTGTCACTCGCTCGATCAGGCCGTCCGCAGATGTAAACACCTGCACGAGTATTTTCCTATCTTCCGACCATAACGGAAGCCAGCCGTAAACAGGTATCACTGGTCGCGCTCGGCTCGCAGCTCACGGCACAAACGCCAGCCAAATAAGCACCAACCAACAGTCACAGCAACCCAGAAAATGTCGAGTACGAGCTTCATTTGAGCGCCTCCAAGCCTGCTTGGGTGATACGGCACACCATAGCCTTTACACCTGACGTGGTTTCACGCATTGTGGCGGCGTCTTCAATAAACCCGAGTCGGCGTAGATCTGAGCAGCGTTTCCAGCCGTGCAGGATGCCAGCCTGGCTAGACGCTTCCTCATCGGTCAGGCCCATGATTGGGTTCTCGGCGTAGATGGCGAGTAGGCGCATGGCTTGTGAACCTTGGCGCGGCTTGACGTGTTTAGCACCGTTTACAGACCCTTGTGGATCTGTACTGCGGAACAACGGTAGGTCGTCGAATGTAGTCATGGCTAGTACCCCAAGCTTCTGAAGTCGTCCATAATGCGGGCAACAATACATGGGTCTTCACCGGTGAGCTGCGCTACTTCGTGAGCGTTTAAACCCCACCAGTATCCCTCGAGGATTGTGCTGTGCAGGTCGTCCATCTCTGGCATTTTGTTTCTCCTTGTTAACGCCCTTGGCGGCGTGTCATCAGTGTAAACAAATGTTTACAGAGTTGTCAAGCATTTGAGAAACAGTGGCGGGGCCGGGGAGAAACACACAGCCCCACCACCTAGCCGTCAACTGTGTCCAAGCAGCATGACGGCGTTCTATGGCTTAGGAATAGCCTTCCAAGCGGCTTGAAACTCCTCAGCGTTCTTCCAAGTGTTCTCAATCTCAACGTGCAACCATTTACCGCCTGGGGTGCCAGCGTTGTCGTCAGCTGTGAAAATCTTGATTCCCTTGACACCTTCGCCTCGAGAACAGCGATAGCCACGACCCCACGCTTTAGTTTGCTTCGGGTCTTTATAGGCGTAGTCGTGAATCTCAGCAATACGCAACTCTTTAGTGTGGGCAATCAGCCAGTCCCATGCCGCCACAGCGGTTTTGCGGTCTGTGTAGCCGATGTCGCAGGCCCAGCCTGTTGCGTGGACGGAGAGGTTTTCCGAGCCGCGCATGGTGCGGTTTGCGTAGATGCCGAGGTTGGTGAATTTCCAGCGGTTGTGCATGGCTTTCACGAACCATTCGACTACTGGGCTGGCTTTTTTGCCGTTCCACGCTGGGTAGAACGGGTATTTGCGTGCCATTATTTTTTGCCGCCTAGGGCTGAGTCGAGTTCTTCTTTGGTGAGTACGCCGTCTTCGTAGTAGGCGCGTAGCACTTTCTCGAGGACGGTGGCGGTTGCCATGAATCCTGCCATGCCTGCGGCTTTGGCTAGATCTACGCCGAGGATGGCTCCACCTGCTAGGGCGGACAGGGCTGACGTGCCGAACACGGCGAGAATACGGGCGATGACGGTGGTGAGTTTCATTCTGAATCCTTCATAAAGACGGCTAGCAGTAAGTGTAAAGCAAGTGCGACAGCTGTGCCGTAGATTGCTGCAGATCGTGTAGACCCGCCAAGGGTGATGACGACATACCACGACCCGAGAAGGGTCAGCGGTAACGCTTTAAGTTCTTCTTTCATTTGAGTTTCTTTCGAGTGGGTGCCAACGCTGTTGTAACAACGGAGACAACTAATACGGTTTGCGCCTGCATCGGGGTGACCCCAGGTGCGAGTTGTGCGCTAATCACTTTGGATGCTTGGACAATGCGCGGGTCAGGTGGCGGCGCAGCCACGGTGGTGGTTGTGGTGGTTTCAGGTACGGTCGTTGTTGTGAAAGTTGACGTTGTTGTTTCGACCGGTATCGCGTTTGTGCTTGTGGTGGTTGGGATGGTGCTACTGCTGACCGCTTGAGTGGTGGTTGTAGCGGCCACTGTTGTGGTCGTTGTAGTTGTAGTTGTTGTGGGAGCCTCTGTGGTGGTCGTTGGGGGCTCGGTGGTTGTTGTGGTCGCCTCAGTGGTTGTGGTGGGCTCTACGGTCGTTGTAGGGGCTTCCGTGGTGGTTGTGGGGGCGGTCTGTCCGTATGACCACACGTATTCTGCTCCTGGGTCGCCGTTACGCCATGCGAGACAGTCAGCCCATGTGGGCCACAGCCCAGCGTCAGCATGGGCTTGGGGTTGGGTCATCGCCCAACGCTCTTCGCCGTTTACACAAGTAAACGCGCGCCCGCCTTCGGCGTTTACACTCGAGCCTATGAACGCGCTAAGAAGGGTCGCTAGTGGTATTAGGTAGCGGAGATGCGTTAGCTTGTAGCGCCTCATGCGCGGCCAGCTCCTCGTCGGTCATCTCCCTGATTAAATCGTCTATTTGGACAAGCGGTCTGTTAGTTGCGGATTCCGTAGACACGAATAGTCCCTCCCGTGATAGTTCCACCTAGCGGAGCGATTGTAAACCCGGTTGCCGATGTCGCCGCTGAGCAACGAAGGGCAAACTCGTGGACGCCGTTCGCTGACCAACCGACTGACCTCCCGTATTTCGCAGCTGCTAAAAACGGCGAATGAACATCCATTTGCCAAGCATATGGAGTTTGAGTCGGCGTAATGTCCGTCCAACTTGTGTTAGCGGCTGGAGCGTAAGCATTTAGTGCTGCCGTTCCCCAAGCGCCGTAATACCCGTACTGTTGGTAACTAGCGCTGGTGATACCTGATAATTGGAAGGACAAGTTTGCGCCTGTACTGCTCGAACCGCCTCGAAAGATAATTCTGTAGGAATCGTAATTAGCGTTGAAACATGAAGTAACGGTGACGCTGGATACACCTGATCCAACGGTCTGTGACGTAACGAGCCACATACCAATGGCATCAAGGTCACTAGCCTGCAATGGCTCCCCGGTAGAGAAATCTGGATATGTCATAACACTCCTACGCTAATAAATCCGTGCCACCAATAAGTGACTGTCCAATAATAAAAACCGCCGCCCAACGCGCTGAACCTTCAACGGTCGTCACCCAGCGTTCAGGGGTGGCGGAATGGCTCACACGGCTCAAAAGCATTGGCGTAGTAATCACGTTGCCAGTCTTAGGAGCGACAGCCAGCGTAAAACGGTCAAACAACTCGAGCCCGAGCGTGGAACCCCACGACCCACTAGGCGACAACACAACCGACACCGGTGAAGCTTTGGCGTAAACCTGACCACCCCAGCCCGTCACAATGTCACCGATAGCAAACGCATCATCAAAAGCCGCCACCTGGGTGGTGACGTATTGTTCTGCTTCGCCGTAGGTGGTGACGCTTGTGGTGTTGTCGTCAATGTAAACACCGCCCGCTGACATTTGTACGTTTACAACGTTACGCATTGAGTCGCCGTCGTATTGCAGCTGCACCTCAGGCCCAATAGCAACGCCGCCACTGCCGTAGGTCACTTGGCTGACAATGCTCGAGGATTGGCTACGGATCTGTGACTGGCTGTACAGGGTCAGCGTTCCGGCTTTGTTTACAAATAGGGGTGCGTATTCGGAATTAGAAACGTTGACAAGTTCGCTGACAGCTGTTGGTGAATCTGGAGTGAGATCTAAGACATCGGAGGCGGGGCTGGCAGGGGTTGAAACAAGTGACGCCGAGTATGGGGTGTTTCCGATAATGCGTGACACCCGAGCCGATGATGTCTCCGGGTACTGGCCCTCACCGAGGCGCACAATTTCTTGGATCTGTGCTTGCGTTAAAACGCTGCCAAACATGATGATTTGTTGAAAGTTGCCGCGGCTGAAATCAAAACCTTCATAGGTTGTGCCGGCGCTGCCCGCGCTTGATGTTTTGGCGCTGGTCACATCGAAACCGTCAATATAGATTTTCCCGATACCAGTTGCGTAGTCGTGTGTAAACGCAACGTGGTGGGGTTCTGAAGTGTCATACAGGATGCTTGACTTCCAAGTGCCTTTACCAGAGCCGTTTTGCCATGTCGCCACAAACTGCCCATAATCGGCTTTGCTCGCATCCGTAACAAAATACATTTCAACAGATCCGCCGAAAACGTTTGCCAACATATACGACCCAAAAGTGCCCGAGTTAGCAGACAGAGACCAATACGCAATCGTAAACGACGAAGCAGTGTTCAACGCCAACGTGCTATCCAAGGCAAACTGGTAAATCGCAAACGCATAAAACTCAGAACCAACTGACTGCGACGGCAACCCCGCAGCAATTTGTCCGCCCTGATACACATACGCGGTGGCGGCTGTTAACGCGCTCGGAATAGAACCCAAATCGCGTATGACCATATCAGTGGTGTACAGACGCACAGGGTCGTCCATCTCCCAATAATGGCGTGGCGACAAACTCAGGATGTATGGCTGTGCCCAGTCGGCTGGCATAGATGATGATCCGAGGAGCTGCAACGCGTCAAAGCAGGACAGGGTCACGGTTGAGTCGTACCCTGCGTCAGTCCACTCGGGTGGCCAGCCCGAGATAAAGCCACGGAACACGTCGTAGGTGGTGCCGCCACTTGTGGCGCGTATACGGATTTGACGTCGGGGTAGCAGTTTGCCGTAGTACGGGCCTGCGGTGTTGAACGGGTCGAAGCGGCGGTCACGGTTGGAAAGGGTGACGGTGGCTGAACCGTCGGCTTGGTATGTCCAGTCGTCTGGTACACCTCGAGAAGTTTCAAAACCACGGACATAGGCAGTGACGTCAGTCCAGGTTGGGCTGACAACGTATGGGCCGTCATCAAACGCAATCTCAATGATTGGTGTGGGGTACGCCATTAGCGGCCACCGTTTCGGCGTTCAAAAGCGTTAATGGTGTTGTAAACCTGGCGACCAATTTGCACTGGGTCACCAATACCGGCCTGCACAGTGATGTTTACACCTGCACCTTGCCCGCGTAAACCACGCAACGAGCCAGGGTTGATGCTGCTTGAAATAGGGGCAATAGTGCCCAGCGTTGGCGTTAAGTCCGTTTGTGTTACAAACTCAAGCCCTTTAACACCAATGTTTGAACCTAAAGACTTAGACACAGCGTTAAACGCTTGAGCAAGAAAGTTCAATTTGCCAATAATTTCGTTCAGTGTTTGACCTGCAGCATTTAGCGCTCCGTTTTCGTCATACAACAACGTCTGCAAAATGAATTTTAATTCGGCCATAGCGCCAGCGACGCCGCCTTTACCGAACGCATCAGCAATCTGGATGCCATACTCGGCAAGCTTCTTCAAATACGGCAACACCGCCTGACCCAAAGACTCCTTCAACTCGTCCATCGTGATGCTAAAACGAGCCATCACACCCTCAAAAGTTTCAGCATTATCCAATGCCGCGCCACTAAACCGCTTCTCGAGATCCTTCTGAATCTCGCTGAACTCCATACCCTTCAACTTGGCTTTGTCATAACCCAAACCAAGCTTCGTAATAGCCGTATTTGAACCGTCATACGCCTTCGACAACGCCTCAGTCACAACCTTCAACGGCTTACCAGTGGCGGCACTCACGTCAAGGGCTAAACGAAGTAAACGCTGAGCCTTCTCAAAGTCCTTAGTTGATCTGATTATGCGGGCGTAAGCCGGGCGTAGTTCGTCATCAGCCACGCCAACGGCACGCTGGGTGGTGTCAATCCAATCCTCAACACTGGCAATCTGAGCGTCGGTCGCTTTAGTAGACGCTCGAATAGACAACGCCAGTTGCTTTTGGCCCTTTTCGTCATCGGCTGCCATACGGGCAAACTCGGCAAGTTTTTGACCCGCCTGAAACACGGTGACACCGAGCGCCGCCACCGCAGCTGCACCAGTCACTGCAAGCGCCTTCATAGCGAACTTGGCTTTAGCCGCAGCACCGTCTAACTGTTTAAACGCCTGCACGGCCTTCTTCATGCCAGTGCCGTTGAACTCGGTAACGATAGGAATCTTGATAGCCATTACATTTCGTCCTCGACTTGTTTCATTACTTTCTTAATAAGCAATGTTGTTTCGTATAAGACTTGGTCGGCGTGTTTCATGTAAGCCTTGTATAAAACTCGTCCAGGAGTGCCGTAACGCTGACTAAGTGCCGCCACCATTTGCTTGCCTCTTGCGGTAGGCACGGGGCCTTTACCTGAAAACTCAAGTGTTAATGCGTCGGCGGACGTCCATTTGATACCGAAGGTTGCTAGGTCTGACACAAACGTCCCGTGCTGGCGGGGTTTCTTGCCGGACACAAACGGTTTAATAGCACGATCCGATTTGGCGTTGTTCCACGGAAAGATTTGAGCAACGCGTCGAGCGCTCCATTTGTATTGCATACCTGACAGCGGCGGCTCGGCTGGCGTTGTGGCCTGAGCTTCTTTAACCACCGTAGACACGATTTGGGCGTAGTCCTTGGTGACCTGACGACGTGCTTTTTTGTCGATGCTGTTAAGGGCGCGCAATGCTTCCTTGGCACCAAGTATTTCAAGCTTGGTCTCAATCGGGTTGGGCATTGCTACTCCTTTGTATCTTCTGCGGCCTTTAGCACTGTCGCCAGTGTGTCTAGGTCAAATGGTATGTCAGGAGGCCAATACCCTGTGCGAACTAACAAAAGAGCTAGAGCGTAGTTGTATGTGCCTCGGTCGTAGGGTTTACAGGTTCGTTATCCACCACTTCAATGTTCTCGAGACGCTTGACGTAATCGTCAAAGATGGCTGGCACAGGGATGCTGTTTTGTTTACAGCACTCCCACGCCATGAATGCCAGATCTTCAACGCCGATGCCGTCGCCCAGCTGTGATGCTTTGCGTTTGAACTTGCGTTCCCACGCGACGATGACGCCGAGGTTGGTGGTGACTGTGTAAGCGTTGTCGCGCTCAGTGACAGCGAGTGTCAGTTTCATGGTTTCTCCCTAACTGATTTTGTTTACGGTGCGGTGATGTCGCGTGCCCAGGTGCCGCCGGTGAAGTTGGCAGTCACTGTGGCCATTTCACCAACCGTCGAGTTGATTGGTGTAAACGATGCAAGCATTGCGTTAGTGATTGTGTACTCAGGGTTAGACGCTGATTCGGTCGTACCTGACGGGCTAATCACCAATGTGGTTGTGCCAGTACCGACGCAAGCCGCTAAAGCAGCCTCAACTTCTCCTGCGCCGTAGCTCAAGAAGAAAGTAATGCTGACGTCAACGGACTGGAGACCGCCAGCGAACTTGTGACCGGTATCGCCAAAAGCTGTGACCTCGAGCGAATCCTGACCGACAGTGATTGTGCACTGGTTTGCTTGGTCAGAAAGGTCATAGGTCGTGGGTGACTGGGTGATGTTGATTGTCGCATTGGACAGGAAAGTTGTTGTAGCCATTACGGGCTCCTTTTAGTTACGCCGTACGGCTACGGCAACGGTTAAGTCATAGGTAGGCAAATCTTGCCCACCTACTGTCGCTAACCCGGGTCTTAAATCAGTCACCGAAATGGTGCTGTTCATAATCTGGTCAGCGATAGTCATCAGATAATCGCCTGCGTCCTGGTTCCCTGGGGGTGGAGCCAAAACACGCAGACGGAGCTCAATGTCGCCAACGTTGTATGTAAACGCTGACACAGTGGGCAACTCGATAAGAACGGAAAGCGGGCGAGCGTTACGCGGATCAGTAATCGGCACAAGACCAAGACCGGTAAGGGCCGTCTTGCAGGCGTTTACAGCCTCATACAGAATGCCCGACGATGACACTAGGCAACCTGTGCCCTGCCACAGCCAAGCAGCTGCATAATACGACCCAACGTGGCGCTAGGGCTTGCGCCAATAGCCATGCTGTCAAACGACGCAAAACTGTCCACAGAACCACGCTCACGATAAAGCGTGGCGGCATACATGACCGCGCCAAGTTTGACGTCAGCGCTAGGCACTGTAGACATTGAATCAATGTAGCCAGCCTCGCGGCGCTTGCGGTAACACCACGCATTGCTGGCGTTTACACAAGTAGTCACAAAAGCAGTGTCGTTAGCCGTCGCCACATCAATGCCCAGCCACGCAAACACATCAGCCGCCACAATCCAAGTAACAGACTGTGTGTATCGTGACTGGGAAACAGATCGGAAGAGCACACGTCTGAACTCCAGTCACCGGCTATGATCTCGTATGCCGTCTTCTGCTTGAAAAAAAAAA
>OGWA01000058.1_pt1 | contig 10972 bp, 21 predicted proteins | sample 1575901 | NCBI WGS metagenome assembly OGWA01 (sample SAMN07581541, study PRJEB24739) | freshwater metagenome
TAAATAACACCAAATAATTCGTATGAATCTAATTCAATTCAAAAACGAGTCGGCCTCTGGGACGGGGGTCTACTCAACCACACTCACTGAGAAACCAACATCTGGCGCTTACGCGCTGACGGATATGGTCATGTCGCTTCCGACTAACGTGGATGACCCAAAGGTCTGGGACAATCTGGTTGGAATCGCGCTCGGATACTACGGCCTCGAACTAGAGAACGAGGACGCGTTCCTCATTGGCAAACGCGACCACAAGACAATGAGCGTGCAGGTGGCTATACACTTCGATGACCTCCAGTCCGCAATCAAGTACGCCATACTGAACGACCTCCAGATCTACAGCGAAGAGTACGGAAACATTTTCGTTCCATCATCACAGGTTGGAACAATGACTCAGAAACAAACCTACGCCGACATGACTTCACGGCTCATGGCGACAAGATTAATTCATCACGCCAATGAATAGACAAGAAATCAAGGAGGTCACATTCTTAATCGTTTGTGGCCTCCTTTCACTCATCACAATTATTCTAACGATAAAACATTTAATATGACAAACGAGAAACAAACTGAAATCAGAAGATTCATGTCGTCCAACTGGATGCTCGAATCCGACATCGACAACTGCACCAACATCCTCGATCGGATCTCCCGTGCAAAGTATTCGGCCATGCAACTCCTGTGGAAGGAAATGAATACGGGGGCGGATACAGGAAGAAAGTATCGGCACCTTGGCGAATTCAAACGGCAGGTGGTCATCCCCGAACTTACCAAGAAACTAATGTGGACACTATACAGATACGGATATGCGGAAACTAATTGATTCAATCACCTGCGCGGTGCTTTGCTACCTTGCTAAATAACATTAATTAGCGTGGAATTAGCGGTAAACATTAATGTTTCACTAAATTTGCTATCACATGACAAGAATCTATCAAACGAAGGATGGGTATGAAATCAAGAAAGATACCGGAGAACTTTATGCAATTATCAAGTCTCATGTCACCAAGAAACTAATCACCCGTTACATCGGGAGGGTCGGTGAAAGGTGGATGCCATCCGGAAAACTTTTGAAGAGCATACCCAATCACATCAAACAAATCTTTTTTAATATACAGCGAACATGAATTGGAAACTAGACCAACTTTGGAACGAGTGCGTTTACTCGAACCAACGCCCATTAGAACCACGGGACTACTGCTATGCATCGGAAATCGGACAACCTCTTGTTGACCGGTACCTCAAGATGAAAGCAGAGAAACCAACCAATCCTCCCAACATGAGAAGCCTACGGAAATTTGAGGCGGGCAATCTCACCGAGTGGATCGTCCGGTTTGTCCTCCAACGTGCGGGCATCATTGTCAACGAACAGCAGCGTGTAGAAACTAACTACGATGGATTGCTCCGCGTATCGGGTCGCCTTGACTTCCTTGCGGGTGGATTCGTGGACATCGAGAAGGCACGGGAGGACATCAGTTCGTCTCAACTTCCGGAGTCCATCCAAGCATCCTCACTCTACATCGCGGAGAAACTACACGAGAGATTCGGTACAACGCCGCTTGAGAAGAAGGTGCTTGAGATTAAGTCGTGCTCATCATTCGTCATGGACATGATGGAGAAGACAGAGAAACCGATCAAGCACCACCGGCTCCAGCTCTTCCACTACATGAAGGGACTCGGACTAAAGGGTGAACTCGTGTACATCTGCAAGGACGACCTACGGATGATATGCTTCCCCATGTCAGCCACCGAGGAACTGGAGGCCGAGTACATAGCCGACCTCAAGAAACTAACCGAGTACATCAAGTCGGACACGCTTCCCCCACTTGAGAATCTGATCGTGGTGGAGGACGGCAAGTTCAAGAAGAATCTGGGCATTGAGTACTCCAACTACCTACAGCTATTGTACGGATTCGAGACGCCCAGGGACTACGCAGATTCGGTGAAGTCACAGGTCGCCAGATGGTCACGCGTGGTCACACGTTACGCCAAGGGCGAGTCGATCACCAAGAAGAACGAGGAGGTCCGCGCAGAGATCGAACGCGCCGGATACGACTTCCTCCAGATAGTAGAGCAAGCCAAGTCGTCAGGCTATGTTGATGACGAAGAAACAAACTAAACAAAATGAAAGTAGAAAAGAACGTGCCTATGCCAAAGGCCAAGGCCAAACTAAAGTACCCATTCAACGAGATGGAGGTCGGTGATTCATTCGAGATTCCATGCACCGAAGAAACTAAGAAGGATATGCAGGTCAAGATTGCATCCTCTTCTGGAGCATACGGAAGGAAGAACAAGTGCAAGTTCATGACACGCCAAACCGACAATGGAATACGGGTATGGAGAACAAAATGAGACACCACGCTGTGGTAACTCCTCAAGGGGCGTTAAGGCTTCAAAACCGAACGCTCTTTGAGGAATCTATCCGCAATATGTCAAGGGACGCAGACTACCCCGTAGTGGTCGAGGTTAGACCACGCAAGAGGTTCCGATCCGACGTGCAGAACGCATACTATTGGGGGGTCTGTGTTCACATGGTATGCCAACGACTCCGAGAGATCGGGCACGACGTTGACAAGGACTTGACGCACGAGTTTTTGAAGGGGAGATTTCTTTACACCGAGATGGTTGATCCGGAAACCGGTGAGGTCATGAAGATTCCACGCAAGACATCGGATCTTTCAACGCAGGAGTTTATTGACTACACCGAACAGGTAAAGCAATTTGCTGCGGAGAAACTAGACCTGTTTATTCCCGACCCAAATGATAACGCAGAGCTTGCTGTATAGGGTGGGTTCACTTAAAAGAAAACAAAGAGAAACTAAACAAGTCACGAGAAGAAATGAAAGAGAAAGAAAAGAAAAAGCTCCCCCCAGAAAAACAAACAATCTCGCCCCAAAAGGGGCGGTTGCCTGATCCAACATACTCTCGCATGAAGTCTGCCTATCGCACCACCTTGGCTGATGTGGATCATTTAGAAACTAAAATTCGATAGGCAAAAAAAAAGCCTCGTGTGGAAGACCGAGGCTTGGGCAAAGGGTTTTATTCCTTCTTCCTTGCCTTTTGCTGCTTCCACACACCAAGAGACAAGGATTATCTTTAGCAAATGTACGCAAGATCAATTAACAAAGTCAAGAGTTATTAACATTAATGGAAAAAAAAGAGAAAAAGTTTTGACAGAACATCACGCGAGGTTTATATTCGCAACAAATTAATTACAATGAAGAAACTATTTATCACATCATGCCTTGCCGTTATCACGCTGATAGCGCAGGCTCAAAGCACATTCATCCGCACCTATGCAATGCATCGCGGGGAGTACATCAATGACGACTGGGAGTTCGACGGAGGCATCCCATCAAGCACACTCGTTGAACTTGGTGACGCGAAGGTTGTGTTGCACACGGAGAACGCGCACACCTATCACCTCCTTAAGACCGACTACGAGGGTGAGACACTCACCACATGGTACGCGGTAGATGAGAAGGGCAAATCGTGTGTGTTCTACTTTGGAATCACCGACGACAGCACACTATATGTAATGTTTGAGTACGGACAGAAGAGCGTACTTTTTTATGGAAATTCAGAAAAATAAAACAGATATGATAACCAAGATTGACATGATTGAATTTGAGGAGTTCGCGCCGGAGCGTGATCTCTGCAAGTACTGCGATGCAGCAGAATTAAACGGCATGGTTGAGAAGAGACTCGCCAAGATTTACACATCCTTCAAGAGTGAAGACGAGGTGGAGATCGACGAGGAAGCCATCCATGACGAGGCACGACAGATCGCAAAGTACTGCGAAGACTGCTGGAAGGAATTAATAGCAGACCTTGACCACTAAAAACTTACACACATGATATCAATTACATCTAAACCAATCAAGAAAACAGAAGTATTTTTGGGAACAATCGTGATGGCTGTTCCCCACACAAACAATACGACATGGGAATTCGAATTAAGACGCACAACCAATGGGACAAACAAGGACGAGGTCATTCCTATCGGTGTTGTAGAAACTCTATCAAGGGAGTACGAGATGGACGACTACACACACGGCTTTGTTGCGGACATCGAGTCGGTTATCGTGCGGACAGTCCTTGCGAATCTATCCAAGGAACTAATCAATTGGCGATAAGAGATGAAGGTGAAGAATAAACGCTGTAAGATCTGCAAGGACTCATTCCTTCCGCAGTATAGCTCACTCCAGGCGACCTGCACTAAACCAGAGTGCGTGGTCGCTTGGTCTAAGAAGACCGAGGAGAAAAAGTCCAAGAGAGAAATCAAGGCCATGAAGGAGCGGGTCAAGTCCGTGTCCCAATGGCGCAAGGAACTACAGCAGGTGTTCAACACATTCGTCAGGCTCAGGGATCGCGGCAAGCCGTGTATATCGTGCGGCAAACAGCTCCAAGGTAAGTATGACGCCGGCCATTATTTTTCCGTCGGTTCCTACCCAAATCTTAGGTTCCATGAACTGAACGTCCACGGCCAATGTGTTGAGTGCAACCAGCACAAGCATGGCAATCTCCTTGAGTATACAGAGGGGATCACAAAGCGGATCGGGAAGACAAGACTTGAAGAGCTGAAGTCAATCAGAAACGACAGACTCAGCCTCCCTCTGGACATGATCAAGGAGGAGATCGAAAAGTACAAAAAGCTAATAAAACAAATGAACAAATGACAACACAAGACATCAAACAAAACATCGAAAGACACGAGACCTGTATAGAAATTCTAGAAGGGATAAGCTACTACAAGACAATGATCTCCCACAGATGGGATTCGATCAACGGATTCCCCGGTGAGTTCCCATCGCTTCGAGCAAAATACGTCCACGACGTTGACATATACCAGAGGTGTATTGAACGGCTCTCAAGTCGATTTAATAGCATGATGAACCAAATAAAAATACAGCCATGAACAAGGACCAAATGAGAAGCACAATAGACGACATGACGCACCAAGAGAAGCTTCACTTTATGTACGACAAGATAAGTGACGTGGACAAGTTAAAGGAACGGCTGTTCATCTTAGCAGCCAAGAGATCCATCGTTCCCTCCATCCAGGACAGCGCAGAGATGCGGGTGATCCTTGAGAGATTGTATGCCGTGACCGAGGATTCGATATTCAAGTTCAAATAGCAAATTTGTACCCGATGGGGTGTGATATATCATTCAATAGCCACAATTGTACCCGATAAGGTATGATAAACAATACAGACAAAATGAAAACAGCAATGATGGAACATATTCAATGGCTTTATGAAGTCATTGATATTTCTCGCGCACAAAACGTGAACCAAGAGGTAATTCAAGCGATTGAATACGTCATAGAAGGAGCAAAGGCAAAACTGCCAATGGAGAAAGAGCAGATAATAAAAGCTGTTCTTGATGGATATAGGTCGCATCCATATATGGCTGAACAATACTATAACGAAACATACGGAGGTGACAAATGAAAAAGCAAACAGCAGTAGAATGGTTCACTCAATGGCTAAAAGACAATCCCGTAGTACGTGAAAAAGATTATTACGCGGCTATTGAATGGGCCAAAGCAATGGAGAAGGAGCAACACAAAACATCTTTTAATAAAGGATATGATAGAAGAAATTATATACACGACTTCGAGTATGGTGGAGTAGAATATTGGGAAGAAGAACCTAAAGAATTTGAACAATACTACAACGAAACATACAAAGGAGGTGAGCAATGAAAGCATTAGAAAAAGCAGCGCAGCTAATTGTAGATTATCAAATCACAATTAGATCACTTGATTATCTTCAAGCGTGTAAATGTTCAATAAGGACGGTAGATGAAATTATATGGGAACTAACCAAATATGCAGACAATTCAAGAGAATATGTTATTGATAATATAAGTTATTGGCAGGAAGTGAAAGAAGCAATTAAAAATATGCAAGGAGGTGAGCAATGAATCTGCACCCTTTAAGGTACGATAAGTCATTCATTGAACCTAAATATACCCTTTAAGGTACGATAACTCAGACAATATGAAAGCAAGAATTATTCAACGCACAATGCCTGATGGCAGGATAGAATTCACAATACAAGAACGGCACTTCTTGTTCTTTTGGTGGTGGGTAGATGCTTGGATAAACCATGATGTATCAACAATAGATAGTTTCCCAACATTAGCCGAGGCGCAAAAAAACTTATGCTACTTTGATGGCACACCAATAAAAGAAAAAGTAATTATGGAAGTAAAAGGAGGTGAGCAATGGTCGCTAACGTTCGAGGGCTTTGCGTTCGGGCGGGATTGAAACACCAAACTTAAATTAAGCACAGATGATAAATAGTAGTACAGAACTTGAAAATTTGCACGTCAGTCCGCCTGACGCAAAACCCGTGTTATCGGCTGCTGCGGTTAACTTATCAAAAGCCAAAATTCGAGCAATAGTATTTGATAAGTGCGGTGGAAAGTGTGCTTATTGTGGAGTTGATTTAGTAAAAGGATGGAATGTTGACCATATAAAACCACAAGTATTTGGAGGTACAAATGATTTAGATAATCTGAACCCAAGTTGTAAGCATTGCAATAATTACAAATGTCATACGGATTTAGAAGGTTACAGAAAACAACTCCACAAAATGCTCAATGAAAAATTGGAATATCTATTCAAGAGCAAAACAAAGATGCAAGTAGCTATGAATATGGGTTCAATTAAGCACACTTTGTGGGATGGGAAGTTTTATTTTGAACGTGTCGGTAGCAGTTGCCGATAACTAATTTATAAGGATGTAAAAGATGCACATAGCTTGACTAATTAAACGAATAAGTAAGGTTATACCCGACAAGGTACGATAAGTCATTCATTCAAGCTAAATATACCCTTAAAGGTATAATAAGTCAGACAATATGAAAGCAATACTCGAATTTAATTTACCCGAAGACGAAGAGGATTTTAACAATGCGGTCAAGGGTTCTGAATATAAATACGCAATACATACCATCAGGGACTATGTCCGTGCAATATGGAAGTACCGGGAACTGAGTGCGGATGCTTTTAAAGTGGTAGAGGAAATCTACGAGCATATCAATGAAAGAATTAACGAAGCAAATTTCAAAGGATAAACAATTTACAATGAAAGAACCAAGCAAACTATTGTCGGAGGTTATCATGGACCTGCGGATCCGCGAGGAGCGGGGGCTAAAGACCTACGGAACAACCATGGATCGTAAGGACTTGACTGAAAGTCAGTGGCTTAACCACGCATACGAGGAGGCATTAGACCTCGCCCTGTACCTTAAGAAACTCATAACCGAACGGAGTAAGAGTTGAACTATATTTGCCTAAAATAATCCCAATGATCAATCTATTTATCTACATCGGATGCTTCCTCTTCTGTTGGCTCGCGGCCTCACTTGTATGGAAGGCAACGCGTAAACGTCGTCAAGACACTGAGGAGTACGTGACTCCAGAGGTTCTGGTTGATAACCCATTCGCACCCAAGGAGGAGCCAAAGGTTGAGGAGCCAGTAGAGGCACCAAAGCCAAAGCGTAAGGCATTCCGCAAACGAATCTACAAAAAGAAGAACAATGAATAAGAACACCGGAACTATCCTCGCATTCATCGTGCTCGTTGTTATCGTCCTGATACTATCAGTCCAGATGTACGAGCAGACAGATAAGTTAGAAAAGCACGACATGGTTCTGGGACGAATCATTGAGATCACCGACCAGCAGAAGGCCATCATGGACTCAAACATGGTGATCATCACCGACGTGCAGACAATGATTGACTCGTTCCTTGTTGCCGATCAGGCCCACGAGGAGACCCAGTCACGCCGAATCCGACGTTCGGTCCGAATGATTCAAGAACTACCAACACTATCAGACGATGAAATATCTAACTATTACGAAGATTCTTTTGATTATCTTCTTGATGAGTACCGAAAAGGTAAGCTTCAGCCAGAGTAGTAACGTACCCCGTGAGGTTCAAGAGATGATCATTGCATCTGCTGAGACAATCAAGCAGAACAAGATCACCATTGACGAGCAGAAGAAGAGGATTGACGACTGCAAGCAGGCACTCAAGGCGGCGCAGGACGCACTCATCCTCTGTCAACAGAACCACTCACTTGCTGCGGAGATTGAGAAGAACTACCAGACCCAGATCGATCAGTGCAACGCTGACCTTGCGAAGATGGAGTCAGACATGAAGACCAACGAGGAGAACCTAAAGAAGGAGACGGGCCGCAAGAAGGCCTGGAGAGCCGTTGGAATCTCCTCCACCCTCATAGCCATTGTACTTATTTTTATTTAGACCAACGCGTGATGTGGATACTTTTGGATAGGGGTCTCACCTTGCGGTAGACTCCATCCTTTCCACCGCGCGAGTCACGAGCACCCGCATCGTTGGTGTTCCCCTCGATGGTGGTGCATGAATTTTTCCCAATTTTCTCGACAATTCCTGTGTGTCCAATCCCCTTGTATCTTCCAGAGTTCTTGAACTTAGAATACGATAGGGACATCACAAGGACATCCCCATCGTCATAGTTTCTAGTTTTGAAGACACCCCCGGTGAAGATCACGTCCGCCTTATTGTAGGACGTGGGTGACCATCCGGTGGTATTGTTTGTCACGGAGCACTCCTTCAGCACAAGCTTGACAAAGAACGCGCACCAGGGCGCACCCTTAGTCCAGCCCACTGACTTCATCTTCCTCTCGAATGATGGAGAAGTGAACCCCCCGTTGTTGCCATTGCGTTCCCGAATACCGACGTAAGATGATGACTTCCTCCTTACGAGGTAGCCTGCATCACTAGGTGTAGTATAAACAGGAAGCAAACAAGCAACCCAAAGTAAACAAGTAAGTAAAGTTTTATTCGCTGCCATGTCGAAAGGTTTGATTTAACGTGGTCTTTTACCTCGCGTGAGTAGAAGTAACTCTGAAGGCTTCTGAAGTTAAAGAACCCACCTAAAAACGCCATAAAGTTGGCAAAGATCAGGATGAGTCCCGCAAGGAGAACCTGCTGAAGGTATTCCGTTGAAATGATTGCGTCCCCAAAGTACTTGAAGCTAGCGTATCCCCCGAAGAAGAACGCTATGAACGCAATCGGCACACTCCACAGGCCGTCAAATAGTTGTAGGTAGTACAGAAACTTTTTCATGCGTATACTGTTTTAATCATTGTATCCAAATCAACGACAGTTCCCCAGGTCTCGTTCTTCCCTTGCGCGGGGAGGAACTCAAAGTCGAAGACCATCTTAGATCCCTCCAAATACGTGAGGGTCTTGGTATCTGTGTTGTATTCAATCTTATCGCCCTTAACGATGCTAATTGTGTTGTCCTCCCTAGAGGTCATTTGTGTGTTCCATGCCGCGCCATACGTCCCCTGTTGGATTGATGGGTGGTACAGCTTCCAGCGTACAACAAAGTCTGGAAGTTTCTTTCCGTAGCTTGCGGTCAGTGAGGTGAACGGAATGTCCTTGGAAAGGATTCCGTTGATGTAAACCTCGCCCTTTAACTTTCCATCCAGCGTTCGTCAGCAAGAGTCCGCGTATTGCTACGCAGCTTCTCGTCAACTTAGCGTTCATGAATAGGCCCCTGAACCCAATCCTCAGAGCCAATCCTTTTCCCGAAGTTACGGATCTAATTTGCCGACTTCCCTTATCTGCATTATTCTATCGACCAGAGGCTGCTAACCTTGGAGACCAGATGCGGTTATTGGTACGATCTGGCGTGCGAATAAATCTCTCACCTGGATTTTCAAGGGTCGTCGTGATCGCACCTGACATCACTTAGAGTGTGATGCTCTGCCAAACATATAACCCTAGCTCTGGATAATCCAATTTCAGGGTGATAGTTTGTTAAAAAGAAAAGATAACTCTTCCAGGGGATCACGCCGACGTCTCCAGGCTCACTTATGTTACCATACTGTATCCACGTCCAGTTTGAGGAATATTAACCTCATTCCCTTTTGGCAACGAGCTAAGTGCTCTTGTATTACAAGGAACTTCCCCATGCCTTAGGATCGAATAACCCATGACCAATTGCTGTTCTCATGGAACCCTTCTCCACTTCGGTCTTCAAAGTTCTCATTTGAATATTTGCTACTACCACCAAGATCTGCACTAAACATAGTTCCACCTAAGCTCACGCTAAAGGCTTCAGCACTATGCTCACGCCCTCTTACACATTAGAGCTTCACTTTTGCTCTAATGGTTGAGTATCGGCACTCCGCTTCAGCGCCATCCATTTTCAGGGCTAATTCATTCGGCAGGTGAGTTGTTACACACTCCTTAGCGGATTCCGACTTCCATGGCCACCGTCCTGCTGTCTATATGAATCAACACCTTTTGTGGTATCTGATGAGCGGAGATTTTGGCGCCTTATCTCAACGTTAGGTTCATCCCTCATTACCCGTTCTGCTTACCAAAAAGGGCCCACTAAGAACAAAGCATTCTTCCCGCTAGTTCAATTAAGAAAACTATCGGTTCTTACCAATTTAAAGTTTGAGAATAGGTCAAAACTCTTTGAGCTCCGAGTCCTCTAATCATTCGCTTTACCTGATAAAACTGCTTTTGTGACTGTTCCAGCTATCCTGAGAGAAACTTCAGAGGGAACCAGCTACTAGATGGTTCGATTAGTCTTTCGCCCCTATACTCAAGTTAGACGAACGATTTGCACGTCAGTATCGCTACGACCTTCCACCAGAGTTTCCCCTGGCTTCAGCCTACTCAAGCATAGTTCACCATCTTTCGGGTCGTAACAAGTATGCTCTTACTCCAGCCATTCACCAGAAGATCATGGTGGGTCGATGCTGCGGCCTTGCGGCTTCACATCTTGTACTTACTTTCATTGCGCCTCACAGGTTTTTCCACCCGCAAACTCGCATACGTGTTACACTCCTTGGTCCGTGTTATCGTGACTGGGAAACAAATCGGAAGAGCACACGTCTGAACTCCAGTCACCGGCTATGATCTCGTATGCCGTCTTCTGCTTGAAAAAAAAAA
>OGWA01000059.1_pt1 | contig 10781 bp, 8 predicted proteins | sample 1575901 | NCBI WGS metagenome assembly OGWA01 (sample SAMN07581541, study PRJEB24739) | freshwater metagenome
GTTTCCCAGTCACGATATAAGGCATCAAGCATCCGTTATAAGGATGCAAAGACAATAGTAGAATCTAATAACTACGGTTCTGCTGTAATATTGAAATTAGAAGAAATGGGTTTCAAATCATTTCATAAGATTGAAGGTAAACATTGGGATACCAATAGTAAAACCAAAATTAAAATGCATGATGATTTACGTATGGCAATTATTAATAAACAGATACATGGTTTAGATGAACTAACGATGACTGAATTGCGTTCGTTAGTCGTTACGAAAGAGAACTATGCACCTGAATCGGGCCGTTCATCAAACGGCCACGGTGATAATGCAATTGCTTTGTGTCTTGCTTATCAAGCTCAATTAGCTTTACCATTACCAAAGAAACCTAAACATCTTATGGATATCCATAAGGTGATGCACATGAATAAAATAAAACCAGGCAACATATCAATTAGATAGGAGATATCCTCAATGTACAAGAAACAATATAATGAACTAATTAGTCATATATATCGTAATCACAATATCAAATGGTTAGCTCAACGTAAGATCATGCGTGATTATGCGAATATGTATTCGCTTGATTTCTGGAAAGATTTAGGTAAACAAGCTTCTAATATGATTCAATCATCTGATGCTCGTACCTTTATAGAAGGATACCTTTCTTCTTTGTTTAGTAAAGCTCCTTCAGTTACCGTACAGGATGACGTCGAAACAAAGAAAGGAAACCCTGCTGTTGCTCAATCAGTAATCAATCGTTTCTTAGATGATCAAGAAGGTACAATTACAAATGCATGTAGATTAGCCCTTATCTTCCCATGTTCATTTTTCAAGCTCATTTATAATGATAACGAGAATGTCAATCTATTAGATAGATTTACATTAGAAACAAAGCGTCCTTGGGAAATCATTGTAGATGATACTGCACACCATTGGGAAACACAACGCTGGTTAGCCTCTATTGAATATCTAACAGTCGGGCAAGCATCTGACCTATATGGTAAGAAAGACTGGTCACCTATTGATAACATTGATTTCTTAGAAGAGAAAACTGAAACGTCTGCATTTGCAAGCCATTATAAAGAAACCAAGAATATTGTCATTCCAGATGAATATAAATACGTAATCATTGTAGATTTCTATGACCGTCAAGCTTCTAAGAGAATTGTCTGGACACCGAGCATTAACGAAGGTGTCATCCTAAAAGAATCTGATATTCCAGATCATAACGGTCAACCTTTAGTTCCAGTAATCCCTTTATATTTGAATATCAATCCAGAAAAACCCTTAGAAGGTTTTTCATTTATGAAATCTATTTACGATCCAATCAAAGAAAAGAACCTATTACGTTCTCACCTTGCTTCTCAAATCCGTAGAGATAGTAGACAATACCTTTATAGAGAAGGTTCTGTAGATGAAGAAGCTATAGCTCGTTTGGTTACTGGTGAGGATATGACATTCGTTCCTGTTGATGGAGATACAGCGAATGTGCTTGTTCCAGTACCATCAATTCCAATAGCTTCTAATCAACAGTATTATAATTCGCTAATTGAAAATGATCTACAACGTTCTAATATGATGGCCTCTTTTACCAGAGGCCAAAGCACAAACGTTACTGCTACAGAGATTGCCGCGTTACAACAATATACTGCCAGCGAGGTAGGTAAATTAGCTCGCGTTAGAGATACTGCTATCGAAAATATTGCTGCTTCATTTATTGCTTTCTTAGCTCCTATGATTGAAGAAGAAGAAGCAGTTACAATCACCGTAGATGGTAAAGCAACTATTGTTCAAGCTACTGATTTAGAAGGTAAACTACGTATCATTGCTGTAGACCAAGGAACATTACCTATTACTAAGGCTGCTAAAAAGGCAGAGCTTATCGGATTAGTTCCTGTGCTGATGCAATTTGGTGTACCTAAAGAGAAGATTCTAAAAGAGATTATTAGCCTTTATGAATTGCCTCCATCATTTGCTGATATTCCAGTAGCAGAACCAGTACCGAATGAAACACCTATTCCTGTCAAATAATATTAGGAGATAATAAAATGCCAATATTTAAACATCGTTGCATAGCATGTCAACGTGTAACTGAAGACCTTTATATGGCGTGTCCGAAACATCAAACCAAATTAAAAACTATTGTTAGTGCAGATAATATACATAACGGAAAGGTTCGCGGATTGTTGTGTACGAATTGTAATAGAGCGATAGGATTAATTGGTGAAAATATAGAATCTTTAGAAAAATGCTATCAAATACCTGAAGGAGAATGACTAATGCCATTATGGGATTACGTATGTAAAAACAAACATACTACTGAAAAACTATATAAGATGGATGTAGAGCCACAAACCATTGAATGTCAATGCGGTGAAATAGCAAAAAAGAAGCTTGCTCTATTTGCACGTACACCAGGAAGGTTTGGCGACGGAGGTTTAGGTGGTTCTTCTGTAACTGGTGTATATGATCGTGGCCTTGGGGCCACCTATCATAATAGCATGGAACGTGATCGTCTAATTGAACAACGTGGTGTAGTGCCTTTATCGGATGTTGGAGGAGACTATGCTATGGACGATTGGATTGAGAAACGTAAAACACAAGATAAGGCTACTGATGCCTACAATAGTACGTTTGATAAAACATTTGCCGAAACCAAAGACATCTATACGGCTCATGATAAAGCTTTAGAATCTAAGAATAACGTTTAACCATAAAGGATATAACAATGATTACCGATAAACCAAAAGAAATGAATCCAGAATTAGGAGAGATGGCTCTTGAATACAAAGATAAAGAAGATTCTATGTATAAAGAAATTGCTCCTACTGCTCTTAAGATGTTCAGTAAAGCTTCCCTTAATAACCTTGTAGATGCTTATAATGTTGTTAGTAAATTATTTGGTTTGCCAGGAGATTATCCGTCCTTTGATGCTGACCAGAAAACCTTGCCAGTAGATTTTGTTAAAGGTTTATCTATGGTCAAAACATCTATTGATGATGCAATCACTATGGACGTATTAGATGAAGATATGTCATTTAGCTTGGCAGATGTAAATACATCTAATGGTTTACTAAGCATTGCATCTAAAATAATTATGGCTTCTAAAGATAAGATGTTCAAACGTTTCCTATTAGAAGAAGCTCCCGAACCTAATGCTCCAACTGAATTGCGTTTACAAGAGGAGGCTCCAAAGCCTCCCGTTACAAAACCTGAAGGAACAACTGACCTCGCTACATTGCTCGGTCGATTGTAATTCGTTTACTAAATAATAAATAATATATGCTGGCTTAGTGCCAGCAATGCAAAGCGTAGCTTGCTTGGCGCAAGCAATGCATCATATAAACAAAGCTTAGACTGTAACCCAAAGGAACAATACCTATGCCAAATGAAAATACAACCACAACCTCTACGGTTGGTGGTACTACTGTTACTACCGAAACTACACCTACTGTTGATTTGAAAGCCAAGGTAGAGCTTGTAGATGATAAAACTACCTTCACAATGGATCAGTTCTTAGAAGCTGATTTTTCTAATGATAGTGAAATAGATGCTATCTTCAAACAAGAACATAAGAATCTACCTGCTTTCCAAGAGATTGTAAAACGTCATACTACACCTGAAGGACGTAAGCTAATTGCTAATCTACGTTCAGACTATTCACGTAAGACACAAGAATTAGCTGCTGCTACTAAACGTTTAGAAGAAGAAAGGCTCGCGTTCCAGAAAGAACGTGAGCTTATAATCAATAGCGAATTCAATAAACGTAATGCTCAGTTAGCTACTGAAGATGTTACTGGTCTTGATATCTATACCGATGAAGGTATGAAGAAATATCTTGATGTTGAAATGGCTAAACGATTAGAAGAACAAATCAAACCATTACGTGAGAAAGCTGCATCTGAAGCTAAGATTCTTGCCGTAGAGAAATTCATTGTTGAACATCCAGAAATCAAAACCGAAGCTTATAAACAAAAGCTAATGGCTATCTACGAAAAGAATCCTAACGTAGAATTAGATACTGCATTCCTTATGGCTAAAGGAATGTTAGCTGATGAGGTTAAGATTACAGAAGCTAATAAGAAAACGGAAACACGTAACTATATAAAAGAAACGCCTACCGGAAGACAGGTCGATCTAACTGCTATTCCAGCAGGTTTGTCAGCAAGACAGGTAGCTCAAATGCTTGCTAAGAAATAACTACCTAATTAGATTAAACCAATACAGGGGATGTGTCAGAATGAGACACATCCTCTTTTTATTAGTAACAGAATACATCTACACAATGCACAGCGTAGCTTGCTAAGCAAGCAAAGGAAAACGAATGCCAACACCAGAATACATTACTGCTGAAAAACTAAGAGAAAAGGAAGATAGTTATCTTCGTGTTCTTTACGGTTACGACAATAAACGCATCAATTCAATGACCGATGCCGAACGCGCTTCTCTTCCTGAAATTCAAGAACTACGTACACGTTATGCAGTTCAACCTGTCGGTGAAACTGTAGAAAATATTCCTTCTACGGAATTCAAAGAAGCTACGGCTGGTACGCGAGCATATCAAGGCGAGCTATTGGATCTTATTACTAAGGTTGAAGAACCTAAATCTGTAGAAGAAGCTATTGGTTTGCTTGATTATGCAGGAGCTTATGGTTCACGTAATGTTGGTACTGCTGCTTATGATCCTATCAAATATTATACTACAGCAGACCCTATAGAACAAATGGCCTCATATAAGCCTTCAGGAGCTTCTACAAGCTGGCTTGATAGTTTAGGTAGACAGGTATCCGTTCCTGTTGAATCGCCTAACCTGGTGGCCGCTAAGGCCGATGTAGAGGATATTATCGCAGAGGTTACTAAGGAGACAGGAAAGCAGCAACAGTTTTGGGATGACGTAGCTAAGCAATCAATGTTTGAATTCCGTGCATACCTTGGTAATAAAGATCCTGCATTCAATGAATTATCCGTAGGAGAACAAAGGAAGAGATTATATAGCGTAGTTGCTGGTATCAACTACGCACCTTCAATTGATGAAGCGAATGATTATAAAACAGATAGCACATGGTTCCCTGCTCCTCGTAATGTAGAACAAGGTAATGTACCTGATTATACAGACGAGCAGATGGCTTATCTACAAGCTTATCGTACAACTGCTTTGAAGAACAAAGCTGCTTCTTTACAAGCCTCTGGTTTATCTGAAGCTGAAGCCAGAGCTGAAGCCATCAAATATGTTAATAACGCTATTGGTCAAATGCAATGGTGGCAAGATCCTAATCTAAAACAACAGAAGCTATCAGGTGCTCCTGAATTTCAAGGTGTTCTTGGTTTGGGTACGTATCAATATCCTGCTGGAGCTACCGTAGAAAGCACACCAGCTTATGCTTTACGATTACTAATGGCACCTGCCAATATGATATCTGGTATGATTGGAGGAGCTTTAGCTGCTGGTGATGCTGATTATGCTAAGGCTCGTGCTACATCTGAAATAACACCCGCAACAACAGAAATGGACCCTACATTATCTACATGGGATAAATCAGTTCGTGCAGGTTTAGATAACGTAAAACGTAATCGTGGTGCTACTGAAGAAATCTATGACCTTGGTATCTATACTGGGATAGATAATTATGTAGGTAAAGCTCCGCTCTTTGGAGCTGCTTTATTAGCAGACGTAGTTTTTGTTCCCATTGTTCCTGGTGCTGGATTAGCATCTGGTGTAATTAAAGGAGCGGAAGAAGCTTCTAAAATTGCAAGCATTGCAGGTAAAACCGTAAAGGTTGGTGATTATCTATGGGACGTAACAAAGACTGCATTAAAAGAAACCTCTATTGGTTCTACTGGTTTATGGGCAGCAGAGAAGATGGGGCTCTTAGCAGCCCCAAATGATATTCGATTCATTGCAGCTACTGGTTTATCTGAAGCAGCTACACGCGCAGGTGCTAAAGGAATTGAAGCTCTGCCTCCTGTATTGAAAGGCACTGTAAAAGATATTACTACCTTTATGGATGATCTATCTACTAAAGGTCTTACTGCTATATTAGATAGTAGTTCTTATACCACTAAAGATGTGGCTCGTTGGACACAAGCTGTATTACGTAGTAATCCTGAATTGGCTGCATTAGTAAAGGGTGAAACTAAATTACCTGATATCATTAGTAAGGTAGCTGAATTGAATATAGGCGTAAAGGCTTTGAAAGAAGCAGCTATCAATGAAGCAGTTATCAAATACGTTATTGATTCTTCTAAGGATATGGGTGCTCGTTCATTATATCTACTAACTGCTCGTACAGCAGTACCTAATGCGAAGGTAGCTAATGCAATTGTTACAGCTGCTAAGGAATCAGATATAGGTAAAGCATTACAAACCTTAGCGTCAAAGGGAGATAATGTATCTTCTGCTGTTGAAGGTGCATTTAAACCAGAGGGCGTGGTTCTTGATGAAGACATTAGAAGGGTAGTAGGAACTAAAGGTTTCGGCGAAGAAGCTTCAACAGTTGGTACTGATTTAGTATCATGGATTAGTGTACCTGAAGATATTGCATCTAAGATTGTATCTTACCTTAGAGGTAAAAGAATACTGAATCCATTAGAGGCTCAAACATATAGTAGCATCATTCATAATCTATCAGACGCTAATAATAAAATCACTGTACGTCAATTCAATGCTTTACAGGAAATGATTATAGATGATACTGCCCGTGCATTGTATCCTGTGCAGTCGCTATCGAGCGACGCAATATCTCTAATGAGCAAAGAAGCCCGTGAAGAACTAATCAAATCCATCCCTCTACGGGATGGCTGGTTATATGCTATGGGTCGTGAGAAAATCAAAGCTCTTATGTCATCTAAAGGTATTGATGTACATCCGTTATTTCAGAATACAATAAATCAGATTCAACAGACTGTAGCTAATATGCCATCTTTATTACGTACCAAACTAAAAGAGATCCAATCTTCAGAAGAGGTATGGAAAGCTTATCGTTTATCAGCTAAGCCCGCAAATGCCCAAGAAGCATTTGCTACGTTACTGTTCAAACCTAAAGGTGGATTGAGCGAAGGGGAGGAATATATAGCTACTGTCGATCATCATATTCGTTATAGTCTAATTCCTTCATTACAAAACCTTATCTTTAAACGCAATGTATCCAGAGGCATAGGTGATTATTTCAAACCTATCAAGCCTATTTCAGATGAAGATTTGCTTGTTACCAGTATGTCTCCTTTCGTAAAAAACCAAATTGCTGATAAGACCGAAGCCTTACAAAAGGCATTAGAAGGTATCCTAATCAAAGGTAATCCTGCATCCTATATGGATGCTATCAACGCTATTAAGGTCTATATCGCTGATGTAAAAGGTATTGTAAAAGGTACGGATATCAATGTTATTAAAGACGATAGAATTGAAGATTTGCTTGTTAGTATGTATTACGACATTGAATCACAAAAGATTATCAGTGGATCAATTCATGAAACCTTACATTTACAAGGCAAGACAGAATCTTCTATTGGAAACGTCGATAATCTTGCTAATCGCTTCTTTGGATTAACATACCATATTCAGCCATTAGAAGAAACAATTGCTATTCAAACCCGTAGAATGATTATCAGTCGTGCTATTGGTCTAATGAACGATACAGCGAATGGGTTGGCTTCAACCAACCCCTTATCTCATTTACGTAATATCAATTTAGGATCGAATGCTTGGGACGCTGCAACAAAAGCATATCAATCATCTATCACAACCTTAGAGGATGGATTGAAAGCTGGTAATGCAGATGCTTGGTTATTGCTTGAATCTATTGATGATGCTGCTCGAACTATGCTTGATAACTACAGATTATTAAACACTGATTTATCAGTAGCTATTAGCGAATTAGATGCTGCGTTAGAAATGTCTGCTAAGACAGACAAAGGCAAAGCATTAGGCACCTTAGAGAATATTGTCGATGTAGGAACTACATCTGTTGAAATCAGTCAGCTAAAGAAATTCATTAATGATATTGGTGCATCTACCTTCTCTACGGAGAAACTAAAGATTGCATTACATAAAGATGATGGTACGTTAGCAAGAGCTTTCAATCGGGTTGTATCTGAAATAAGAGACGCACAATATTTCTTTATGCTTACAATTAGAACAAGATTTCATGGTGTCAATATAATGACTGCTCCATTCATTATGGCTTCTACTATCGGAGCTAAAGATACAGCTAAAGCTTTATATAATTATCTTGATGGTTTTTATGTAGCTGGCAGACTGACATTTCCTAAGATGGATATTGCATTATTGGCAAAAGATAATCAGATTGCATTTCGTACAGCAACTGGTAAAGCATATACATGGAAAGAGATCGTAAGCATTGCTCGTAGAGGAGGCATCATTAGAACTGAAGGTGGCTTTACTAACTATGCTAAAGCGATTGAAGATGCAAAGAATTTAGATATTTTCCAAACTAAAAAATGGTATCTAAGAACTGATAAAACACCTATCGTATCTCAATTTATAGAATACATGCAAGACATAGCTCCATTCTTCGATACGTCTTTCAGAGCATCAGCTCTTATTTCATCTCTAAAAGCTGGAGAAACTGAAATGACAGCAATCAATAAAGCGAGAGAAGCTTTATATGATTACGGTAAGCTATCTGAATTTGAGCAGAAATACATTGCAAGCTGGTTTGCTTTCTATAGTTTTACGAGAGCTTCAGTTGGTAATGCTTTATGGAATCTACTGAATAATCCTACCCGTGTAGCAAATCAAATAAAAGCATCTAAAGGTTTTAGAGGACAAGCATTCAATAGCGAGAATGAACGTAATAGCTTATTCTATGAAGCTGAATATATGCAAGGCAGACCCTTATGGTCTGCAACATCTGGTATTGATAAGCAAGCTCATAAAGAATATCTACCTATGTTACCTCTCATTGATTCTTATTTGCTCATTGCAAAGGTTATCAATAGTGCAGTGGGTCTTCTAAAAGGTGAAAGCAGAGAATGGTCTGTTGGGGACTATGCTATGGAACGTAGCAATCCAATGGCTCAAGCTTTATTTAGTAAGCGTTTACAAGACACCTATGGTAGAGGTTATATTGATTCGCGTCACGTAGCGGTATTGAAAGCTTTTGGTGTATGGGATCTATTCAAGCAATTGATTGGTGAGCCGGACGAGGTTAATGCTCGTCCTGGCGAAACCGTATGGATAGTTGATGCTAATGGACAGGGTAAGACCTATAGCTTTGCAGAGAATCCACAAGCTATTAAGAACTATGTAAATCTATTGCGTGCGATTTCTGTTCTTGGTGGAGATACATGGATAAAAGACTATGCACCTCTTGCTGGAAAAATTATTGAAGCAGCAGAGCCTATTCAAGCAGGCATTGATATGCAGACTGGTTTAGCAGAACAATCTGGCTTGATTACAGACGTCAGAACACAATCTCCTATAGAGGTATATAGTAATAAAACTATGCGTTCGACACAAGAGAAAGGATCATTAGCACCATCTAAATAGTAAACAGATAATTATTCAGTATATGTTCTACATCATTTTACTACAAAGGAAGGTTATCAAATGAATCCAACTGAATTAACTACTACAACTGGAGCTGAAGATATGGGCACTGTTGTTATTGAAGCAATTAGTGGTCCTGCATCGGCCACTGTTATAATGGTTGTCATTCTTTATTGTATCTTCAAATATGTAGTACCAATCGTTGAGAAAACCATAGGTGCTCAAAAAGCTGCATTAGAAAATATTATGACAGAACATAAAGAAGATCGTAAAGCTTATCAAGAAAGCATCTCTGCTTTGACATTAGAAATAAAAGGTTTATCATCTAATACGCAGCTAATCAATAGTAAGCTTGAGAAATTAGATGAACGTATCGAAGACGTTGAACGTAAACTACGATAAGCAAATAAAAAAGGATGTGTCGCTTATAAGGCGACCCATCCCATATATTATCTTCTAAAGAGAAAAGGTTGTTTCCCCCGCGAAGAACCTATGTGTTTGTCTTACTATCTACGAATGCAAAAAATCTTGCTTTGATTTCATCTAAACGTCTATAAATAGTTTTTCTTGATAAAGCCGTATAGGAGATAACTGGTCGTAATGATTTCTCGTCACGATTAGTCGTGCACCACCAGGTAAAGATACACGATGCATCTTCATCTAATGTCTTGTTGAATTCGTAAGCTAATTCGATTGCTCTCTTGGTCATATGTGTTTCTCTCTCTTCACCTTCAATTTTATTTATCATTTCATTCTCCCATTTATTTATATGTGGTTCTAATTGTTCTGGTTCTAAATAGATAACACTATTTTCAAACCTTTGTTGTTTTGTATTCTCATGCTTATATTGATTAATTAGATGATTCTCAAACATGCGAATGATTGTAGATTTATCCAGCTCCCATGAGAGCTGTCTCTCTACGGTAATAATCTTTGTAGTTATAAAATCAGTAAGGATATCATGGCGTTTTTCAGTATTAGCTTTCGTTAGCTTTCTTACAATTGCTGATTTGCTTTTAGCTTCGTTAGCAGATAAACCAGTTAGACCATATGCTTTCTTGATGGTTGCTGCAATTAGATTATTATAAATATCTACAAATAAAGCTTGCGTTAATGATGTCTGTTGTGTATTATTATTATTAGTCATTGATCAGTTCCTCGTATGATTAGTGATTAGAAGGGCTTGTTCGGGTAGTGACCGACAAGCCTTTTGTTTTTTCTGCAAATTTTATCGTGACTGGGAAACAGATCGGAAGAGCACACGTCTGAACTCCAGTCA
>OGWA01000060.1_pt1 | contig 10436 bp, 22 predicted proteins | sample 1575901 | NCBI WGS metagenome assembly OGWA01 (sample SAMN07581541, study PRJEB24739) | freshwater metagenome
GTTTCCCAGTCACGATAAGAAGCAGACAGAGTAGCACAAGCCGAGGCAGCAAAACAAGCAGAAGCCGCCAGAATTGCAGAAGAAGCCCGTCTAGCCCAACTGCAACGTCAAAAAGAAGCAGAAGCATTATCTAATACATTGCAGCAAAAGACGGCGCAAGCCCAATCAGAATCGCAAGTAGCCGCGCAACGTCAAGCATTTGTTCAAGGTGTTGCACGTACAGCGTTAGGTACTGCTGAAGACGAATCATTAGCAAAGAAAAAAGTATTGTTAGCCAATTATGCGAAATAATGTACAGGATTTTCAAAAACGGCTTTTGGATCAATTCAACATTGATCTAACTGCGTCATATCAAGACCCGTATAAGAATCAAATCAACACTGTAAACCAGTATAATCAGTATCAATTACCATCGTTAAAAATGCTGAATTCGAGTCGTCGAACCTTGTTAGGAACATTAACATGAAAGAAATAAAACAGACTTTTGACAAATTAGTCAATGACCGTAAGCAATTAGAAAACATATGGCGTGATGCTTATTTGTACACTTACCCACATAAGGGCCAATATTTTGTATCTAATAGTACTGACGGTACGTTAAATGCAGTCAATGCACAAAATTATCAAAGTAAGATATTTGATAGTACTGCCGCAGATAGTGTATCATTATTAGCATCATCTATCATGAGTGGACTAACGCCGTTCAGCTTCTTAATATCAGTGGTGGAACCGTAGATAAAATCCGCTGCGATGGTGTTGTCTTGCGCGGCCATGTGCATACGCATTTCATGGGCAACATACTCTTTGCCGGAACCGCCAAGCTCGTAGGACTCTTTATCAATCTTCATCATGGATGAATAAATTTTGATATGGGCCACTTGTTTAACGCTTTCGGACTTGCTTTGCGCAGTACCTTCACCGGCCAAACGGGCGGCTGCGGTAGGCAATGCAGTAACCTGGTTGTACTCGTGCGAAGTAATGTTGTTAGCTTCAATCGTAGGAAAGGCGTCTAAAAACGCATTCTCTTGGCCAAGAAGGTTAACAAACGCAGCTTCTGGGGGGAATTTCTTCTCGCGTGAATGAAATAGGCTAATCTTTTCGGTTAAGCTTAGCGAATTGGTTAAAACTGCCATAATTTAAACCCTTATTTAAGGTGTGGGAAAAACTCATCAATAGCGCTGATTTCGCTTAGGCTTTTTGGCCCGGCTGGCGCTGGCTTCTGAGCAACTTTCTTAATTTGCTTTTTGGGCGGTGGGTTTGTTTTGGTCTCTTTGGCTTTCTTCATTAGGTCGTCGTAACGCTTGGCCTTAATGGCCGCCGCGAAGGCATAACCATCACGGATTTGCGCTATTTGCTGTGCGTCTAGCCCAAGGGATTTGAAAAACTCCGCGCCCTCACTTAGTAACTTTTCGCGGGTATCGGTTTTAGCCCATTCAGCTGGGAATGTGGTCTCTAGCAAGTCAAGCGCGGCATCTACCTGCGCTTGCTCTGCCTGTGCTTTGGCTTGAGCCACCTTGTTTTTTACATCTGCCTGCATTCCGGTGATGCGCTTGTATTCCGCAACATCGTATTCAAGCAAGTATTCAAGGTGTTTCTTTCCGGCTTCAGACTCGCCAAGCACGTCTAAATATGCTTTGGCTTGCTCTAGCTCACCTTTTAAAGCGTTTCGTTCTTCAGCTAGTAAAGCCATTTCGGCCTTATGCTCTTTCGCTCGCGCTTCGCTGTTTTTGTTAAAGCCAATACCCTTCTGGGCGTACTCAATTAGTTGGTCTTCGGTGAGTTCGTGCATCTCACCTGCAGCCTTAATCGAATACTTTTTAGGTTCTTGCTCCACCTCCTCCGCTTCTTCTGCGGCCTCTTCTGCTTCGCCTTCGGTTTCTTCCACTTCTGCCTCGGTCACTTCTTCAGTTTCTTCGGCTTCTTCGGTTTCTGTTTCGGGTTCTGCTGGCTTGGCGTCATCAACGGGGTTGGGGTTTAAAATATCGCCAAAAATGTCTGAGCCGTTACGGTTGTCAGTCATGTGTTAATATCCTGTGGATAATCTATGGGTAACTTGTTATCAACCTGTTAATAACCTGTGGATAACTTGTGAATAAGTCTGTTAGTAACTTTTGCGCTTGTCAAGTGCTTGGCGCTTTTTAATTTCCTCTTTCGCCATCTCGCCATGAAATAACAGGCTTTGCAGCTTGGATTCCAAGGCGTTCACCGCTTGGATTTGTTCCCAAACCGCTTGCCTAAGTCGCCTTTGCCACCACTTTGACCGGCTAAACTCTTGGAACAAACGGGCTTTCTCACCCACCAATAAACCGGCAAATAGCGGGTTTTCCTTCAGCGCCTTGGCGTGTTCGCCTGCCTTGGCTGCGTCTAAAATTTCTTGGTTCATATCATATTCCCCTGCACTTGTGCGTTTAGGTCTTTGCCTGCGGCTTGTTCAAGCTCTGTTAGCTTTAATGCGTTGGCGCTGATTGCTTTGTACTTGTCCAGCTCTAGGCGCATGGCTTCCAGCTCGTTTGCCATTGCCTGCTGCTGCAGTTTGGCTTGGGCGCGGATTGTCTCAAGCTGAATTAACGGGTCATTCTGCTGTATTGTTGCGTTTGCCTGCGCCAAGGCTTGCTGCAATTGCTCGACCTGCGCCATAAGTGTTTGCTGCGGCACTTCTGGGTCGTTAAAGTAGTCAGCCACATTGTAGATGCCACTGGCTTTGGCCATTTTGGCGATTAGGTTATAAAGCTTCTTGCTGTCGCTGAGCGGTGTCCCCTGCAGATTGGTGGATAACTGCAATAGTCCAGCCAGTGTTTGCTGTGTCTTTTCGTTATCGCCAAAGCCTGTGCCCACGGCCACCCTTGCGCAGTGGTCAATACTCCATTGCTTAGGGTCTACATCGCCAACGGGTTCTGCGTGCATTTGTGCGTAGTAGCACATGCCCTCGTAAAGCTCACGGATTAGGGTTTCTGCAATGGTGCGCACCATCAGTTCTACTTTAGCCTGTGCGCTGTCGTCTATGCCTTTAAAGCGTGTGGCGGTTTCTTTGTGTAAGCTGTCGGCCTTTAAGCCTTGGTTAGCTAGCAGACTGCCGGTGCTCTGGGCGCGCTGGCTGTCAAGGTATTGGATAACCGTTATCGCCTCGGTTGCCACCGGCTGAATGGGCACGGGGTAGGCTGACTCCTGTAGCGTCATGCCTGGCATTGGGTTAGCCCGAATAATTGAGCCTTCGCCAACTACATCATGAAAGTTCAACCCCACTTCGCTGCTAGTGTTCACTATCAAACGCCCTCGGGTTAGCTGCGCGGTATTGTCTAGCATCGCTCTACTTAGCGTTGTCATTGCGTCCTGATAGCCCATCACCCTTTCGGCACGGCTAACACCCTGCAGACTGTCGGGTAACAGTGTTGCGGTGCCAATGGCAAATTCAATTCCCCTAGGGTCGTCTTCCATTTCTTCGTTTTCCAGTATCTCGTCCCCGTACTTAATCACCCTTCGCAGTTCTGCTATCCCATCCCCGTCATAGTCAACGCGCACAAAACCGTCAAAGCCTTCAACGATTTCGCTAGCCCACTCGGTTGCGTTGTAGCCGGTGTTGCGGTCGCTCTCGATTATTTTACCGCTTATCCGGTTAATCTGGTCTTTACTGTAACCGGCCGCCAAAAGGTCGCCCCTGCGGCTTTGGACTATCTCGCCAATAATGCGGGCATCGGCTTTGGTAGTGGCGTCATAGCTTATTACAAAATCCTTTAGTGGAATGTGTCGGATAAATGGCTTGGCTTCGTCCTTGTTTGTCAGCCTCCAAGTGGCGGTATATTTGCCCTCCTCGTCTTCGTCTTCTGCTATGTCGTACATGGTCACATCATCAAACCGAGTTCGGTAGTCAGCATCTAGCGCTGCCATTTCTTCGGCTGTTATGTCGTCGTGCGTTCGAACTTTTACCCGCTTGCGTTCTTCGTAGCCGTAGCGCAAAACGCTTATCGGATGAAGCGTCACGCCCATCAGTGCCGCGTGCATAGTTCTATAGTAGTCGTCAACGCCAGTCACTATGCTGTGCACTAGCTTGCTTTTGTCCTCGGCTTCCGCCGCGTCTCTTTCATCATCGGCATTTTGCGGCATGAACTCAACCGCCTGCCCTGCGCCAAGAAATATCCGCGCCAGCGTTGGTAAGTCTGCGTCTATGACATCGGCCACCTGTGAGCTGATAAAGCTTGAATAACCTGGCTCCTCGTCCCCCCTAGGGTTGCATAGATAGTAGTCGTCAGCCCTAGCCGCTGCGGGTGCCAGTTCCAGCTTATCGGCTAGGCCACCGTTAACTATGCTGCACAAGTCTCGTTCGTTTAATTTCTCAATCATCGGACATATCGCCTGTTAGGTAATTGTGCTGTGTCCCACTCACTGCGCTGAGCGGGCTGTATCTGTACTAGCTGAATAGCGTCCAGCATGGGGTCTATTTGGTCATCGTGGGCGCCCTTTGGGAACCGCTCAACCTCTGCCAGAAAGCCGTCAACCCATCCGGCATAGGCGGGCAAGATAACATTGCCGGATGCCAAGAACGGTGCCGCGTCACCTGCGCGGCTTACCTTGTCCCTGTTTCGTTGAACGGGGATTATCGGCACGCCTTCGCGCCTAAGGGTTTGAACCAATCCGGTGCCGCTTGATTTGTCTTCGATATAAATTCCCCTGCAAGTCGGGTTCTTCTTTTCGTAGTCATCAAATAACTCCGCTGTGATCACTTGAGTTGGATGCGCTTTGCTTTTGCTAATGGCATCGTATTTGTCGAATGCTGATCCAATCCAGTAGGCCTCTCCATGATTGTCTTTGTATACTACTTTATAATAATTTGCCATGATTAAAAACCAATATCGTCGTTAACACTTTCAACTTTCTTTTGAAACTCTTGAACAGTACCGGACATATACTTGCATTTAGCACTTTCTTTTATCCAAAGTGACACACTTAGTTCTTTTCCGTTCAAAGTTACTTTTCCTGTGTAGTCTGGATGTGTTTCTTTCTGCTTTTTATCGTTCTTAAAAATTACGATACCATCTCTCTTTTCCATTGTATTTGATTTTAATTGTTTACTTTTTATTCATTTGATATCCCACGTAAAACCATAAGGCATTACTTGCTATCAAGGCTAATAGTGTTGCTGTGTCCATCTTTTAGTTGTTGTTCTAACTTCGTCATGTATAGGATAGCATCCATTAACTCTTCACGAAAGTGATTAATCCAATCCAAAGTTGTTAGGTCACCTCTGTCTAAAGTTACACCATATTTTTTTATTCCAACCTCAGACCTACGTTCAAAGTCACTTACCACTTTCTGTACTATCTTGTCTTTCATATTATTCTGATTTAAAGGTTAATAAAACCAAGGAATACAGTTTCAATTAACATCTTACTTTAAGATTACAGTTCCTTCCATCATTCCCCAACTAGACTTCTCACGGAAGTATACAACACCATTAGTGGTATCCTTTGTACAGATCCACATTTCGTCATTCTTCCAAGTTACGTTGAGTACAATCTCATTAGGCTTTAATGCTACTTTTTCTGTACCACCCCAGTTACGAGCTCTGGAATTATCAGTACAACTACTTAGTGCTGCAACCGCACTACCAACTAAAACAATCGCAGCTACTGCTGTCTGTTTACTTTTCATCACGTAATTTTTTAAGTTCGTTTCTAAACCATAGTGCCACGTTGTGCTGTTCTTCGACTACCTCTATCGGTGCATACCTCATGATGTAGTTATCAAGTGATCTAATCGAATTAATCGTATGGTTTACTTTCATCTTCATGGTTTGACTAAAGTTTAAGTCCTCTAAAAAGTCTGCTAACACAGGAAGTATTCCAATTGCTGCCACAAGTTCCTGTTCTTTTTGTTCTAAATTCTTTCCCATAGTCTATTGTAATAGATTTTACATTCGTTTACTCTGTCATAAATTGCCTGGATTACTTCATCATTTCTTTCGATGTGGTAAGCCTTAACTCGATTCACTTCGGGAATGTGATCAAATTCGTGTTGCTGTCGTACTTCGGCTTCCGTTTCTTCGGTAACATCTAACTCGTGTCTACTCCATGATGTACGTCTAATTTCGTCAAGCACTATTTCTTCTGGTGTATTAATCAAGCAATAAACAACCATTCCTTTTGTTGCACCCGTTAATGCAAGGTATCCTTGAATCTGATAGTAGTAGTCCTTGTTTGGTAGTTCCTCATCAAAAAAGAATGGAAACGTATGTGCTGACCAACTACTTTTAACATCTATAATAGTATCACCCATTATAATGTCAGGCGTACCACAGATAAAGTCATTCTCGAAATACGATTCATTCTTAACGATTAAGTCTAAATCAAGCACCCTTTCGGTTAGTTCAATAGACTCATTTTCAACCATATTCCCCTTGTCTAAGTACCTTGAATTAATCTCTTTGCGGATACCATACTTATGCTCTAAAACCAATTCTTTAATATACGACTTTGTAGTCTGTGATAAGACTTCCCCCTTTGAACGGGAGCTTGTCATTATTTTTCCTATTGATGAACATCTGATTTTCATAACTTTTCTATTTTATATCCCCACTCTAAATACTGCTCAATCGTATCTCTATCTTCGGGATGATCATTAATATCAGGACAAAATAAACCTTGCTCATTTACATATCCATAGCACCAAATACCACCTTGAGGTTCAACCTCATCTTCTAACCATATTCTCACTCTCATAACACTAACAATGCTGCTTGTTGTACTTCATTTAACGTGAAACTCTCCATCTTTTTGGTTAGTTCGTCTTTTGACAATTTACCATCAGCGACCATCTGCAAGGCTTTTTCGAATCTTTCCATAGCTATGCTTGGTTTAGTTTCTTTTACACCCTCTCTAGCTGTGTTACCATCGTCATCAACTGCCTGTAAGCTAAGTAAACTTTGCAATGAACCTCGTCTATAATAGGTAATAGATGCAATTAACTTCTGTGGATCGTTAATCTCTGGTAGTTGCAACACACTTTCTACTTTGTCGCCTGTTGCAATGTCTATTATCTGTGTACACACAAAGCCATTTATAACGGGCTGTAAGACGATTAATTCGTGTTTTAGTAGGATTGGTTCAGTTGCCTCTAAAATAGCGTTTAAATCAGCGTATTTGCTTTTAAAAAACGGATTGTTTGAACCTTTGGTAACCTTACCAATCTCTTGTTTAGCTTTCCACAGCTTTTGATAGATGTTGTCTATCTGTACTTTCTTATCCATAACGTTTAATTTTTGTGTAAAAATACTAATTTATTTTCGAAGATATCCACAAAACTCCGACTTTTTTGTCAATCTATATTCTTTAAATCCACTTGATTCGGGATACAGGCCTAAGATCAGCCAGTCTTCAAAGTTCTTTTTTACCTCATCTATAATGATGTTATCTTTCTTTTTGTGATACAAATGATGCACTACGCACGAATGGTCTTTTAACGCCACTATATGTGCAATTGCTTCCATTGTGAAACCTTGCTTGCGTAATAGGTTTATGCATTGTGTTTTTAACTCATTAAAGTGCGCACCTCTGTATCTTGTGTGGCTAAAATAATGACGTATAGTAAGGTCATCAATTGGGTTCATTCTACCGATAAAAGCCTCCATTGGATCCACATCATCTTTCGTTCTCGAGTTCTTCAATTTTTTCATAAATTTCAATTAGTGATTTGTAAATAAAATAAAATAATCCTGCGGCCAATAGGATACATAATCCGATGCCAAATAAAATAAGATCCATACTATTTAAATTATTGGGTTAATACCTTTGTACTTTTGATTGTAGTACATTTCGCCTGTATAAGTATAGCCAAATGTCACGATTGAATCTGGATTGCTTTTCGTTTTTTGCTTGTTACCATGCGCTTGTACTATCTGCTCTTTTTCCATTGCTAATGCTTGTTCAATAATGTCCTGCTTAATTGATTCAGGTAAATACCACCAATCTTTAGTAATAATTTCATTAATCAACCACTCTACTGCTGTCTGTTCCATGTTATTCCGATTTAAATATTTGTTTGTAATAGTAGTTCCCATCTACATTTGGACTGCCAACACTACCCACATTGCGACCATGATTAAATGCTTGTACTATCTGGTACTTTTCTATTTCTTTTGATTGTTCAATTATTGCTTTTTTAATTTCGGGAAGTAATACGTCCCAGTTCTTTAGCATACTTTCAAACCATTCTACTGCTGTCTGCTCCATGTTACTTGTATTTTTCGTTGTAATATTCTTCTGCTGTGCGTGTAGATATGTAGCTAATCTCATAAGCCTCTACTATTTGCGCTGATTCCATTTGTTTAGCACGTTCAACTAAATAACTAAAGTGTTCTTTGCTGATGTCGATGTTAAAAAAGTCATCGTGTGCGTATGTTTGATTGTCCAATAGTTGCTCAACTAAGTAGTCAATCGCTGTTTTTGTTGGGTTCATCGTTTTGCTCTTTTAATTTTACCTATTAATTTAATTCTCATCACGTCGTAGTGATTCCAGAAACTTGCTCTATCTGCATCATCTATGGCAGTTTGTTTAGGGACATACGTGTTTTCAACTCCCTTGGTTACTCCGATTCTTTCATTAAGAAAATCGTTTGCAATTTGATAGTAGTTATTCATGACATTGTTTAATTATGGTTATTACTTCATTTAAGAGCTTCTCACGCTGTTCTATGCAGTCTTCTATACTTTCTATCAGGAACAACTTATAAGTCTTCGTAGAAGCCATCTTATTGCTTGATAGTTCTACTAACTCAGCTTTGAGTCTTTCTTCTCTTCTCACCCATTGCACAACCATCTCTAGTTGTGATTCGGCTTTTTTTAGCATTTGATTCATATCGTTTAATTTTTCGTTGTTGATTACCTTACAAATGTACATAACTATTTTAAATAAACAATAGTTATCCACATAAATATTTACAAGTTTTTTGTAACTGCTTGATTATTAACGACAAAACCCCCTAAAATAAATTAGAGGGTTTCCTTACCTAAGCGAAAAATTAAACGTCTTTGGATTTTTGGCTCTCAAATATACTAAACAATTGGATTAATAAAACCGATCAACCTTAAACCTTTGTCAGCTTTCCAATTATATGATCGTTTTTTTAAAGCTACCTTAATACCTTCACGACCACCTTTATCGTTTGTGTTACCTTCGATAGTTACAAAGTGATCTTCATGCGCTTCGATAACGATTCCGATATGACCTGTCCATTGTAACTGACCATTTACTACTGAGCGCCAAACTACTAATGCCCCTGGTTCAGGTTTAGTTACTCCCTTTCTTCCCGCCTTTTCATAATTTTGATAAGTCTTAAAAGCTGATGCGCTAAATGGTTTAACATCTTCTCCTGCTTCTTTCCATACTAACTCTGCAAAGTATGAACACCAAGCTTGTCCCTTCTGGAATCCAACCTCTTTCATTCTCTTTTCAAAGTCCTTATTCTTAAAACCTGAGTTGTTAGGTAGTTCTTCTTGTCCTACATAACCTTTTGCTATTTCTACTATTTTACTCATCTGTAATTTATTTGTGCAAACCTTCCATTAACTGCTTCGAATGTTGTTTGTAGGTCTTTAGGTAATAAATCTATACCAAAGGCAAACATATCATAACAAGCAAGTATTTTCTTAAACTTAGTATCGTAATGTTCACAGGCAAATATAGCGTCTATACGGTGCTGAAAACTCATAACAACATCGTGTCTAAATTTCTCAAACAATAAGATAACAAAATCAGCATCCTCTTTAGATATACCTCTATTTAACCAATGATTCTTAGTAGCTTTGATATAGTCGGAGTGCATCGCATACATAGTATCTAACATCATGCTTTTCAACTGATCCATACCTACCAGACTGAAGTCCTTTTCTGCAAACTTCTCAAAGTGTTCATCACATATTTCACACTTGTATTTTACGAAGTCTTGACACATAGCAGTCTTTGTCGCATCAAAGTTTCCATGTGTGTAGAACTTTAAAAAGTATACTTCTTGCTTTACTCGTTGCAAGGTGTTGAATATATCGTGTGATTTTAAATCTTTAATCTCTGCCCTCTGTTTGTTTCCTATTCTGCTCTTTATATATAGATTGATGTTCTTTCCGAAAAAGTAGAACACAGCTATAATAATAAACAGTATAAACAGCAATAGAGGTGGTAGTCCTGACTCAGTTATAAAGCTGAATATTTCCATTAGATATTAGTTTCTTGTTTCTCTACAAAGTTATTTACTAAACACCATATCGTGACTGGGAAACAATGCTCTTTCTTGATTCTGTGGGTGGTGGTGCATGGCCGTTCTTAGTTGGTGGGTTATCGTGACTGGGGGTCTGGTTATCGTGACTGGGAAACAGATCGGAAGAGCACACGTCTGAACTCCAGTCACCGGCTATGATCTCGTATGCCGTCTTCTGCTTGAAAAAAAAAAA
>OGWA01000061.1_pt1 | contig 10406 bp, 12 predicted proteins | sample 1575901 | NCBI WGS metagenome assembly OGWA01 (sample SAMN07581541, study PRJEB24739) | freshwater metagenome
GTTTCCCAGTCACGATATCTGTCTCATTATTATTGAACGCCACGATAACTTTTTGACCACGTGATCCTGTTAACTTCCCTAATACCTTAGAACTTATTATTTGCTGTTGTTCTTCACTTGGTACGCCCGAATTGAAGTTAACCACTTTCGTACCGGAGAAACCATTTTGAACCTCATTTACCAAATAATCTGCAATTTCTTCTTCAAGTGTTGCATAAGGTAATGCCCCTAAATAATCAGGATAAGCGTAATACTTCATACCTACCGAATAAGGCATAATATAAAGTATTTCTATTTGTTCTTGTGAATAACCAAATGCAGGTATACGTTTAGGTGCATACTTTTTTACGTCACTCCAATTGTCCGAATAGTAATAGCCTTCAATCTCGCCATCCTTATTGCACTTTTCCGCACGTATTAGGTTTACAGGAATATGATATACCTTCTGTATCTTTTTACGGTCTTTAGTGTAATGTATTTGCATTGCTGCATTACCTAACATCTTGAAGTCCTTAACTACTTTTCGTATATCCTCCTTATTGAGCATTGCCATCATTTGTGCATACTCATTCGGTTTGCGTGATGCATCGGTAGCACTTAACCCTTTTCCATAAACAAGTCTTGAAATGTTGTTTATTATTGCCGAATTTGTTGGGCTGTTCGTGTATCTGTCTATCAAAAAACTGAAATAGTCATTGCTCTCGCCATACTCAACCCATTCATCACGTTTAGACTCTTGGATCGTTGGCGTTTCGTAAGCAGCCAAGTTTAAAATGTGTACGTTACTCATATATAATGAAATCGTTATTGCTTGTGTAATTAATGTATTGCCCCGTATTCAAGGAGTAGGTAGGTATAGATTGATTAGTGCAGAAAATCTTATCTTTAAATAAGTCAACTGTACCGTCTTTTACCACCAATGAATAGAATCTATTCTCTATAAGTGTGAACACCGCTGTAATCGTATCAAAATAATCTCCTTGCGTGCTTGTGAAAGTCGTTATTGTTTGAACGTCACCTGTCTGTTCATCCGTAATAACAAGCGTATCGTATCCTCCTGCTCGTGGGATGAAATTAATAGTTTGGTTAGATGCACTTTCTTGAAGTATAATCATAACTATTAAACTTTGATACCTACATTTTGTTCCATAAAAAAAGGGAGTTATTACACTCCCCTCTTTCGATAACCTATAATTAACCTATGAAGTTACTATTGTAGCCGAACTAAACAAAGTTGCTAAACCTGCATCAGTAGAACAATTCAAGAAGTTCGCTGGAATGTTCTCTTGAGCAGTAAATGTCAAAGAATATCCGTTCATGTCACCCATTTGAACACCACTTGAAATTGTACCTGCTGTTAAGTCTGCACCTCTTTCTAATCCCATCAAGAAGTATTGGTTAGAACGAGTCTTCACAACGATGTGAGGTCTCCCAAAGCTAAGTAGCTTCACTGTCTTGTGAGTAGCAGCATCCTGCTTTTTCAATTGGATAGTCAAAGTTTGCTCAACAAAAGTAGTTCCATTTTCTCTTGAAGAGTTAATTGCCTGCTCAAAAGAGTTAGCACCTTTCAATTCATACTTGTAAAGTGAAGAAACTCCGTTGATGTCGTCAATCATATCCGTGTTCGTCACGTTATACGTCACGTCCGTTTCAGCGTTATAATCGCCATAGTTGATGAAGAAGATCGCATCTAAACCCGATACTGAGTCCTTGCATTGCTCTAATCTTCCGTTTGCTATATCACAGCTCATATCTTAAAAATTTAAATTATTTATAAAAAAAGGTGGTGTTTATTGCACCACCCTTTCGTTAGTTATAGTTGATATTAGTTAGCAGAGTTCGTGATTCCGTATACCACACAATCTTCAGCAAATCCGTACTTTGCATCTGCTGTAAAGCGCATGATTACACGTACATTTTGGTCGCCTAAAGTTTCTGAAGTATCCAAAACTTTAACTTCGTTCATGTCATTTAATAGACCTGTCGCAAAGTGTAAGTTAGAAGTTGGAGTTGCCCATGCAGTGTTAGCAGCAAGACCATTAGCCATGAATACAGGCACACCATCAAACATCAAATCTCCTAATGCTTGGTTTGTTCCTTTGTTATCGTATCCGTTAGCACCTAAACCTGATGCACCAAATCCACCTAATGCACGTACATACGCTTTGTAGATGTTTTGAGAAACATAAAGTTTCAAGTCAGGCTGTCCATACAAACGTGCAGGGATAGCATCTACTAATTTACCCAACTCAGTGATAACGTTAGCAGCAGTTACAGTAGTTCCAGTCACTTCTTGAGCAGCAGGTAAAGCAGCATCCAATGCGATTTGTGTAGACAAACCTGCAAATTGTCCAGCAGTTGCGTTAACACCTGTCCAAATAGTTGATTCCATTGCAGAAGCAACTTTCTCAGCTACGTGTGCGATCAAGAAATCAGAGAAAGATTTTGGAAGTACATCGAATGCACCATAACCCATCTCAGCTGCTTGCCATGTTGAATGGAAGTCTTTTTTACAAAGTTGTAAGTTAACTTGGAACTCCTCAGGGTTTAATACTTTCTCAGTTAAAGTAACAGTTGAAGTAGCATCAAAGTCACATGTAGCATTTTTGATGATGTCATCTGTTGCTACTCTTTGAATAACTTGCTTGTACTTTACATTTGGATGGATAGTTAAACCACCTTTCTCTAATGTTGGTGCAGACAATAATGCTGCAGCAATGTACTTCCCAGCGAACTCACCTGCATACGAGGTAGTAATTGAAGTTGTCGTTGCCATAATTAATTGATTTTTAGTTGTTTATGAATTTATTTATTTAGTTTTTCTAAGATTGCATCCATTGTTGAACGTGGACGTTTAGAAGCAAATTTGAAACCTTCTACTTCGTTTGTTCTTTCCGGATTGAATGTGATTGGTTTTACCTCTTCAAGTTCAACCTCTGTTGTAGTCGTTGCAGTTGTTTCCTCAGTAACCTCAGCAGTAACCTCTTTAGGAGTAGTTGCGCTAAGCGTTTCCAATTTAGATTTAAGTTCTTCATTTTCGATTTTTAACTTTTCCATTTCAGCAAAGAAAGTTTCTTTGATGATAGACTCAACTGTCTTTTTAGCAGTTGGTGCAACATCTGCTTCTGCTTCTACAGGAATCTCTGCCTCTGGTTGTTCCATTGGCGCCTCTTCTTCTTGTGCAGGCGCTTCTTTAATCTCTGCAATAATACCTTCTTGTTGTACCACAAGGATTTTCCCATCTTCAAGCTCATACTCTCCAACAGGCAAAGCGATTTTTTGATCCTCAGCCAAAACAAATACTTCTGCTCCTGCTTCAAACATTTCTGCTTCCAATACCGTTACTCCATCGGATAGCTTCATAGTAGCTAATTTCACTTCCATTCCTAAAAGTGTTTTAACTTGGTTTACTATTTCTTTTGCGTTCATACTATTTTTCTTTTAAAAACTTAACTCTTTTTTATCTGTTACATTTTTAGTTGCTCACGCTTGTGATAGTGCGTACTTCATTCGTGTTTGTAACGTTTGATACTCCTTGCCCCTCAGTTGCTCCTACACCTTGTTGTGATAGTTCACCCTGACAACACTCTTTAGAGTATGTTCCATCTTTACATAGGCATCCTCTGTTACCGCCTACTGGACTTGTTGTTTTTCTTTTAGCCATAATTATTGAATTAAAATGTTTCCGATTTGATTTGTGAATGACTTAAACTTGTTGTAATCAATCAAGCTGTCATTCTCTTGTTTAACGAAGTCTAAACCTATGTAAGCCACAAAGTTCCCATCCTTGAAATAAGGTGCTATAACTATAGATTTTATTCCTTGGCGCTGTAGCTGTAGTTTAGTTGTATGCTCTTCTATATCATTGATATTCGAGTAGTTCATGCGTTCCAACATTATTTCCTGCAAAAACATTGGATATATACTCACAGGTAAATTCTGCAACCAATATGCCTCACTACTAATACCTTTAGCGCATACCTCAAACGTCATTGATTGATGGTTTCTGTGCGTACCATCGTAATATTTGATCGTGTTGTGAAACTGAAATATGTACGCTCGATCAGCTTTGTAGTTTAACATCAACTCGTTTAACATCTGTTGGATCATAACGTTATTACGAATGTCTGTTTGTATCTCATCTTTTTGTTTAGGTTGCTTTATTTTATATGTTACTACCTCTGTTACCGCTGACTGATAGATGTACGCAATAAACCCTATTAAAATGATGATTAAAGCAATTGTCCGTGTTTTTCTCAGTTGTTCAAGAATGGCACTAAAATAATTCATAGCATGTAGTTATTTCTAATTTCTAAAGGCACATTATCCATAGCTTGAAATACTGCGAATAATAGTGGTGTTTGTTCTGCAATGAAGTCGGATATTAATGTCGGTGTAATGTCCGCTGTGTTTACAACCTTTCTGCTGTCTACGTAATGACATATCTCCATCACATTTGGCTTAACTATTAAATTAGTTTGTTCGTAGTTTAGCTCTTCCTGTATGCACTCTAAAGTAAATGTCGCCATGTTATAATGAATAAACTCCTAATAATGATAAATCAAACTGACCTGTATTTGTTACCGCTGCACCCATACAACGTGATGCACAAAAGTTAAGTCCTTGTGTGTCTAATGGCAGGTTTGTTGAAATAGTACCTTCTGCAACTTCTCCCAACTCATTGTTTGTTACTCGGTAAATTACATCCGTTCCACTATTTGCGTTGTAAAGTTCTATTGAATAAGTAGTGGTCATTGCTGCACCTGCTGTTCTGTTGGCAGGAAAGTTACCTCCTAAGTCTACTTTTGTGCAAGTTCCTGATCCATCGTTGTGAAAGATTTGTAAGTTAGCATCAGCAGCATCCGAACCTACACCAATAACATTAAGCATTGAAGCAACCGTTATGGTATCGTTGTAAGTTAGGTCTGTTGTTTGACCAATCATCCCGTAGAATTGGCGACATCCACTACCATAAGCTGTATCACTTATATACACCTCACAAACATATCTCCAACCACCACCCATATACCAAAGTAATGCAGAACCTCTTGTACCTGTAAACCTTCCTGTACTTACCACCGATGCATAGAAACCTTTTCTTATTTGTTTAGTTGCAAAATTGGTTGATGCTACTGAACGTGCAATAGTTGAACCTGTTGTTGCTATGGTTACACCGCCCGATGTTGTTTCCGTGGTTGAGTTGTTTGCGTACATTACACCTCGCATCTGTTCATGTGCAGTTACCGCAGGCATTAAACCACCACTTGGTTGATTTGTCCAAAGACCTGTTCCTGCGTTATAGCTTAACACATCACCCTGTAATGGCGAAGTTATTTGTACGTTATGCAACTCATCAATCTCATATCCATTTTGAATCGCTACTACTATCTTTCCGTTTGATGGATGAGCGTAAGCAACATAGCCAATGAATACAGAATTAGCAGGTTTAGCAGGCGGTGTTGTCGCTACCATTTGACCTGCTGTAGAACTTAACCATAAAGAGTCTCCATCAGCAAATGCGCTTGTATCTACATTATGAAAAGTTCCGCTTGTTATAATTGTACCGTTACTATTGTTTGGAATTGCATCTAAAGTTAACCCGATAGTCTTTGATGAGGTCGCTTCAGTGTCTGCATCCGCTAAAAGTATAGTAGGCAACTGACCAGTAGCGCCACCAATGTAAACAACCGAACCTTTTGGAATGGTTGAACCTGTACTATTTCTTACATCTAATACTTCTTTCTCTGCACTATCTACTACACCATCGTTATCTGTATCATAAACAGATTTAAGCATGTCGCCTTGAGTTGCTGAGTTAACCCATGCAGTACCGTTGTACGTTAGTACTTGGTTAGTAGTTACACCTGCAATGGTTACATCTGTTAAGTTGTCTAAACTTGGCGTTATGTATGAACTTCCTTTTGCGCTATTCTGGGCCATTATGTCGTGTAAAATAGGTTATAAGATAGGTTTGCATTACCTGAGTAAACAGAAACGATGTCCGTGTTTTTGAGGACTACACCACCAGTTAAAATAAATGTATCATTCGCATCTATCGGAAGGTCATAATACAAATAGTGTGAATCGTCTATTGCTGCACCTAATGGTCTCACAGCTACTCTAAATGTAGTCGCAGTTGCACCAAGGTTACAAATAGAAATGGAACTAATAACGCAGTCCGCTGTCGCTGTATATAATGTGCTTAATGTTGTTGCACTTGGTTTAAGTCTTGCGTTGCCTAACATCCTTGAAATAGAAAAGTTATTTTATAATCAGTTGGTACGGTTATATCTGTCTCCAACTGCGTTAATAGGTCTGCATACGTGATACTTTGCGCTGTGTCCGTGTTGTTGTCGTAATACAAAAAGTCTGTATTGCTTATTGACGTGGTTTCTGTGTAACGTATGTAATAAGGTATCTTATCCATTTCTCAAACTTTCAAGTTTACGTTGCGCCCATTCAACACCTTCGTCGCCTCCCCATGCTAACCACATTAAACGACCGCATCCATCACCTAATTCCTTTTGTGAGTTTTGTCTATGTCTTTCAAATGCTGCCATTCTCGCAATTGTTTCTTCCGAAATGGGTTCGTTATTTGCTAATTGGTTTGCTCTTAACTTACCTACAGCTGTACCACATGAACCCCATCCGTTTTCTTCTGCCCATCTAAGCGCTATCTTTGCGTTCTCAACAGCTTTCTTTGGATAGTCTGTATATGACCTTAATTCTTGGCGCTCAGCATCTACAATGATCTTTCTAATTGCCTCAAGTAGAACTTCGTTTTCGTCTTGGAAACTCATTTCTAATTTATCAGCAAAATAACCTTCAATTGAAAATCCTTTTACCTTCCCCTCTTTGACATCATTCCAAACCTCATCGTTGTTTACTTTCATGGAAATCATCCAGGTACCTACCGGTAAATCGAATCCGTACTTTTTAGACTTGTCGTGTTTCTCGTCTTCGATAATCCATGACTCAACAACACTCATCCCGTTCAATTTATCCTTGTGTTCGTATGTAGCATTGTTTTGGTTAGACCTCATCAAGAATAACTCCGATGCTTTGCGTACCGTTTTTTCGGAGAAATAAATATAATACTCTTCGTCTTTTTCGTTACGTCTGTATATATGCTTATTTGGGATTAAAGCTGCACCCATTAACAAACGCTTTTCTTCGTCTATTTCTTTGAGTGTTACTTCGTGTCTTTTAAGCGCAATGAAGTTCTCTTGAATAGCAGGGTTTTGCACTACGCTAACCGCATCTATTCCGCTCAAAGAGTCTTCTTCATTAATAACAAGTTCGATGATCTTATCCATACTTTCTAAACTTAAAACTTAACCAAATGTTGCATAAGTTACTTTTTGATTATCTAAGGCTTGTTGTGTAGTAACCTCTGCACCAACTACATAAGCCTTTATTGGTTCGTTTAATCCTGCTAATGGATTAGCGCCTGCGTTACCTACTATGTTGAAGTTGGCAGGTGTTGGTGCTGCTTCTGCTGATCCACCGCCTCCACCACCTCCAGCAGGTGAGTTTTGACCTGATGGCGCTGAACCTCCACCTAATGATTGTAATGCTTTAGCTGTTGATGCTATGTTAGCTGCAATACCTATACCCGCTGCAATATTATTTCTCGCTATTACAGGAATGGCAGATAGACCACTTGAGGCAATTGCTTGAGGTGTTGCCAAAGCTGCTGCGTTTGCTACTTGTGTGTTTACAATAATCTTTGCAATACCAAGCGCACTTTCTGCTATCATTGCTGCCTTTTGAAATTTCTTGTTATTCTCGAATACATCTTTCAATACACCAACTGCATTCAATGCCATGTCTATGTCTTGATTCTGTAGTTCCTTTTTTTGCTCAAATAATGCTCTTTGTGTTTCAAGTTCTTTCTCTGCTGCTTCTTTATTTTTGGCTTCTTCTTCTTTTCTATACTTTTCGTTAATAGCTGCAATATCTGCTTTTAATGCTTCTTCTAATTCTTTTTCGAGTTCTGCGTTTTCCGATGCAGCTGCAAATTTTTGTTCATATGCAAAAACTAATTCTGCAATTTCTTTCTCTTGATCGTCTTTTATTAATTCACGTTGAAGCTGATCGTATTCATCTTGTTTTTTTATCCTTTCTTCATTCGCTCTATCACGTAAATCTTGAGCCTCTTTTAATCGTCTTTCTTCTTCGGTTAAATTCTTCTCTTCTTCTTGTTTCTTTCTTTCAGCTTCCGCCTCTGCATTCTCTTTTGCTCGTTTCCTTCTATCCGCTGCATCTTCTGCCTCTTGTTTACGCTTTTCTTCTGCCTCTCTTTTGGCATCGGTTAACTCTTGCTGCCTATCAACCATTTGTTGACGTCGCAATTCTTGTAATTCTTTCGCCTCTTTAGCTGCTTCTTCTCGTGCTTTTGTAGCATTTTCCCTTGCTTGTACCGCAACTTCACGCTGTTTTTTAATCAGTTCTTCGTCAGCACCTGCAGCAATCATTGTTGCAAGAATATCTTTTTCCCTTAAATAGGTTGATTTAGCTAACTCAGAGTTTTTACGTGCAAGTGCAAGTTCTTCTTCTTGGTGTTTAAGTGCTAACTTTCTTAACTCTTCAGCACTTTTACCCGAAGCCTTGGCATAATCATATACAAAATTATTATAGCTTTCCTGTTTTTCCGATGACCTTTCAATCTGTTGCTGTTGCTTCTTTAAAGCTGATGAATGTTTGTCAATTGATTTGGTTAACCTTTCGTTTTCTGCGGCACTTTCTTGGAAGAAACTTATAAGTTTATAGCCAGCGACAATTAAAGCAGTAATAGCAACCACTATTGCCCCGATAGGATTGGCAGCCATAGCAGCATTCCATAACCATTGAAGTGCTGTAGCTACTTTTTGAACTACGGATAAATTACCAATTTGAGTAGTTAGTGTTTTGAAAGACTCAACCGATTCCATTACTCCGTTGACACCTTCAGCCAAAGCCATAGCACTCTGTACCTTTAATAAGGTTTCTTGTACAGCTTCACCTTCTACACCTACTAAACCTAATGCACCCTCAAACGCTTGGAATCCATTTAATACACCGCTTAATGACTGAGTTAATGCATTAAATTTCGCATCTGGATTATACGCATCTGTTAAGGCTTTAGCATCTCCGATAGCATCTTTTAACTCAGCGGCTTTCTTTGCAGCATTAATGGCTTCTCTTGATGTAGCACCAAACTTTTCTGATAGTGCAGCAACTTCTGCTTGCGCTTCTTTTAATTGAGTTTTTAAGGATTTTACGTTATCCTTAATCTCCAAGTCTATTTCTACCTTTTCAGCCATTTGTCAAACCTTTACTTTTAAACTCACGTTTCGCTTGTTTGTATCCTTCCTTTATTGTCTTGGGGATTTTATACTTCCCTTTGGCAATCTCTATATATTCGTGTTTTGCTACATGATCATCCAGTTGTAGCATGTCAATTATATTCTTTATCATCCTGCTTGAGTTATTATGAAATCGTAAGTATTAGTATCTCCGTTTTGATAGGTCTCAGTTACCGTTATTGTGTGACTGACAGCGCTACCCTCTTCACTTCGCATGTTTATGTAGTCTTCAAAAATAAAGTCTTCTGCGGCCTCTGTAGTGAATGTATCTATTTCGTCCGTGTTTGGATCGAATACCATTAGTATTTGATCATCCTCCGTGAATGTGCTTGGTGTTGTAGTCACTCCTGTTGGCGCTGTAAGGCTTACACTTGAAACACCATTAGGTAATGCCCACGGATAAGTAATTTCTCCCCCATCCCTTGGCACTACTATTCGTGGTTGTTTAGGTTTTACCTCTCTAAAGTCAAGCATTAAAACAAAGTCTACTTCTCCAGTAGTCAAATTGGACTTCATTTCATTTATGATGTACCGTTTGTCTCTAATTACGATTCTATCATTTAGCTTTAATCGTGTTAACTTAGTGACTGGCAATATCATCTTAACGTATACTAAACGATTCTTTGCTTGGTATAAATTTAGAATATAAGGTGAGTAATATTCTTGGTATATACCTCTTGGTATGTTTACTTCTAATAAACTTGAAATGTCATTACCAAAGTTCAACGAAAAGTTATCAAAGTTGTAATACAAGTCTTGACCAAATGGCATGTAGTTACTTATGGTTGCTGTTGTAGTACCATTGTCGAATTTAAACGTACACGATTGTTGTTCATACATATACAACAACATTGGCTTCGGTATATAAGGCTTGTAGTCATTTGGCTCTAAGCAATAACCCACTTGTAAGTTCGTACCTGTAAACTTTTGGTGTAGTAAGTTTTCAAATGGAACTTTAACCACGTACTCCTCTCCATCGTAATCGTAAGCCTGTTCTAATGAGCCATATTCTCTATTGAACAATTCCTTGAACTGAACATGATATCGTGACTGGGAAAC
>OGWA01000062.1_pt1 | contig 10353 bp, 1 predicted proteins | sample 1575901 | NCBI WGS metagenome assembly OGWA01 (sample SAMN07581541, study PRJEB24739) | freshwater metagenome
GCAAGACAGAGACTATAATCCAATAGTCGCCGCTACTTGTAATGTATACTTATCAAACAGAGTTATCTATTCTTTGCCTGATGTTCTTGAGGAAAAGAAAGATTTCTGGACTGTATTCTTACCAAATAACTATAAAGACTACAAGTCTCCTGTTACTGCTATAAAACCTATTGGTAAAACAGGGGCTCTGATTCTTTTTGAGTTTGATAGCCCTATAATGATTCAGGGTACAGAAACATTAGAAACAGATATAGGTACTAAACTTACAATTGGAGACGGTGCCTTGTTTGCTCAACCAGAACAGTCTATTGTAAATACAGATGCTTCATACCAGTATGGATCATGTCAAGATACTTTTTCAATTATAAATAGCCCAACGGGTGTTTATTGGATAAGTCAGAATCAAGGTAAAGTATTTTCTATGAGTGGTAACCTTGATGAGATATCTGCAAAAGGTTTGAGATGGTGGTTTGGTAAGTTCCTGCCATTTAGACTTCTACAGGATTTTCCTGACTTTCCTGAAACTAATAATCCTGTTGCAGGAATAGGATGCCAGGCAATCTATGATAATGACTATCTGATGCTCTACTTCTGCAAAAAAGATTATGAGCTTAGAAAAGATTTACCGGCGGGTACTACTTTGGTTTATAGTGAAAAGGAAAAAGGCTTTATTGTAAATGGTGGTCCGTTGGTGGTTTCACTTGGGGATCCTACTTATTTTAACAATGTTTCCTGGACTGTATCTTATGACCCTAAGACAGAGGCTTGGATTTCATTCCACGACTGGCACCCTGATTTAACCCTATCTAGTAAACTAAACTTTATTAGTACCAAGGGTAATACAATGTGGAGACACAACGATACTACTAGTAGCTACTGTAACTTCTATGGGGTGGACTATCCTTTTGAAGTAGAATACAGTGCAGCTACCGGACAAGAAGTAACTAGCCTCAGAAGCATAGAGTATATGCTAGAGTGTTTTGTTTATGATGAAGATGGCATTGACAGATTCCACCTTCTGGACTTCAACTTTGATGAGCTGGTTATTTACAATACGGAACAGGTTTCCGGGCTGCTGAATTTAGTACAGGCACCAAAAGATTCTCCATTTGCTAGACTACAGTATCCTCAAGTAAATCCTACAAGTATTGATGTTCAGTATGAAAAGGTAGAACAGAAGTATAGAGTTAACCAGTTCTGGGATATTACAGCAGATAGAGGGGAGTATAATCTAAATGTCCAGAGACCTATTTGGTTAACAGCTTGGGATGGATATCATAGACAGCTAAATCCAGCAAACTTAAATTATGACAAGTCAGTATTTGAAAGAAAGAAATTTCGTCATTACTTTGCTAATGTGCTGTTTTCCAGAAAGAAATCAGGAAATGTAAAAATGCTTTTAAAGATTGCTAACAATAAGAATCTAAACTCACCTCGATGAAAGTATCTAAAACAGGTTATAAGAAAAACTCTAAGGATAAGAATCAACCATCCTTACTTATCCCCTCTAATAGAATCACAATGAAGGATGTAGAATTTCCTGTTTTAGGAACTGACAATTACGGTAATCAACAAATGATGTATCCTGGACAAGAGTATTCATTTCCAGGTAATTATGTTTATGAAAAGCCTATGAAAAACTGGTTAAATAAATATGCTGATGGTGGTCCCGGTAAACCAAAAACAGTAAGAATAGACTTTGGTGAAGGCTCTCCTTATGGAAAAGGTATCCAAGATGTAGAAATTGATTCACCTCAATACAAGGCTATCTACCCCAATCTTATGGCTAAGGGAATTGATCCCTCAACAGGTGGAGAGCTTTATTTTGGTACTCCTATGGAGGAAATTGTTATTACGGCTAAAGGTAACCCTAAAAAATCTAAACAAACAACATCAAAAACAAGTTCCCCTCCGGCCAGCTTTAGTAAACCTTTATTAGGATATCCATATCCTCTTGATGCATATCAGAAAAAACAAGCAACAGATCAAGAGATTGCAGATTATAAAGCATACATGTCTGGTAATAAAGCCAATAAAAATTATTTTTATGAGACACACGAACTAGTTAAAAATTCTGATGGAACACAAAGCTGGAAAGTAAAAGATGATGTTAACTATAATGAAGCAATTAAAGGAACACCACTAGGTCAATTTATATACAATCAGGCTGTAACTGACGCAAATAACAACTTTAATTATACAGATCAATTTGGAAATATATATGCTGGTCGATCAGGACTAGAAATGGGATACTCACCATATAATATCTGGGCTACCCCAACATCAGGAATCTCATTATATGATGAATTTGATAACATCTTGAACCAAATAGAAATGGTCCCTGGTGTATATCCTACTATTTATTTTTTAGGTGCTAATAATCCAATTAAGCAAGGAGAACCATCTTTGTGGGATATGGCCAAGGTGCAACAGGGGCCTTTTGGTTTTAATGAATCTATCCTAGGATCAGGTTTAGCTGATCAAGGATATTCTGCTTTAGGCATATCAGATAGCTTTAGCAGTTTAGATAAGCTTAAAGGTAAATATAAAGAAACATTTGGCTATGGAGATGATTTACTTAGAGTAGTTGACCCTACAGATTATAATGTAATGGGTGCATTACAACTTACTCCAGAAATTGTAGAATATTTAAAAAATCTAGAGCGTGACTTACCTAATCATAAATTTAATTCTGCTAATCAAGATAAACTTTTAAAAGCTTTAGAAGATGAAAGAACAATTAAAGAATATTTGCTTAAACAAGCTGGCATTGATCCTGCATTAGGCATGCAATCCTTAATGCACTATAATTATACACCGTTGGATGTTTATTCGGAAATTAATAATCCATCCGTACTAAACTGGTATAATCAAATAGGAGCAGTAAAAAATAAATTCCAAGATATTTCTTATGATAAGTATACAAATGATCCTGAATATAAGAGACTATTAGATCAGTTTTTGGATGAAAATAAAGTAGTAAGAAAAACAGGAGGATCTACTAAATGGTTGGATAGATACGACAATGGTGGACCAGGTAAACCAAAAACAATAAAAGTAGATTTTGGTAATGAATCCCCATATGGATCTGGCATAAAAGAAATAGATATTACCTCCCCAGAATACAAAGATATATATCCAAATCTTATATGGAAAACAAGTGGTGATGAGGAGAATGCAAGATGGACTGCCCCTAACTTACCAGAGCTTGTTTATTCTGAAAGCCTTGATGAATATGGCAAAAGAATAAAAAAATACACAGATGACTTAATGTCTAATTATGATAAATCTTATAGCGGATGGGGCTATGATCCTAAAGTAGTTAGATCTAATTTATTAGTTAGAGCTCGAAATCAAGTTGCACAAGAAATATTAAATAATGTCGGTGGAGATATAAGTAAACTTAATGAGAGAGAAAAAGGCATAATCTCTAGATCAGAGTTTGCTTCTCGTCTTGGGTCAAACATTTGGGAAAATACAAAAGAAGGTTGGAACGCACTTTCTAATTGGTCAGATTCTGTAAATATTACAGAACCAGATACTTGGACTCCCCCACCATTAGAATCATTGAAGGCGCTTTCACCGTTATTCTACCCGATAAATGCAATAACTGCAGCAAAAAATGAAATAGTTAGAGGCAGTAATGGAGAATTTGCAGAAGCACTTAAAGGAAATTATTCAGCACCTCTTACTGTTAGTACAGATTATGCTTATGGAAATTTATCACCAGATGCTGCAAATATTATAAGCCATACATTACCTATTGTCATAGATCCTGTAATGTACATTGATCCGTTTGCTGCACTAGGAAATGTAACAAAAGTACCCCTGGGATTATTAAATAGAGGATTAAAAAATTTAAGAGCTCCAAGATTAGGTAAATATAATCCTTGGGGATTTAAACCACAAGAAGGAATGATGTATAGAGGTCTTGGAGAAGAAGGATTTAAAGATGCTGTGCAAACAGGTGTATTTAGACCCAAGCAATTAGGATATGCTCCTAATAGATCATTTGCAGAAAAAATTACCAGTCCTAAACAGTTTGGTAGTACATTTTATACTCCAGCTGAGAGTTTTGGAACGATCAGAAATTATGGACCAAGTTACGTGGCAGAAGTACCTTTTGCAGGAAATCAGTTTGCTAGAAGGTATGGTAGAAAAAACTGGAGTTGGAGCACACCTAGACAAATACCAATCAATGAAGGTAGAATATTGAAAGAACATTGGTTATGGGGATATAAACCCGTTAATATATCTGAATATTTATCTCAGCCCACTAGCACATTATCCCAACCTACACGTAATACTGGTTCTCTTCTTAGTGGTAGTCGCAGTGGATATGAAGGTATAAATGATTTAAGAAATTATACAGGGGATATAGCTGAAGGTGATATTATATCAAATGCAAATGTTGCCAACTATGATTTTATGACATCCCCTGCTAATATTCAAAAAAGAGCAGCATTTAGATCAGGACCGGACCCAGTTAACTTTGGTGCACCACAGATTTATGGATCACTAGATCCAGAGTTACAGACTGCCTATGAGGCCGCAAGAAATAGAGTATTACAGGAAAAACATTTATATACAGATCCTAAAGATATTGAGTTTGCTTTAAATGTTGAAAGGAGTCCAAGCTATTATGAGTATATGAAGGCTTCTGGTAAAAATCCTGATGCACTTTCAGGGCAATTTTCGCAGGGGTTAGATATGGGTTTTGTTAATGAAATGAATCAAGGTCCTTTATCAACATGGCTTTCAGCTCTTCATGAAGGAAACCACGGGTATTTGGCTAAGACTGGCGTAATGCCACAAGAAAAACTTCTTATAGACAGAGCATATAAAGATATCGTTTATCCTAGTCTACAAGGTCTATCAGAAAATGAGAAAATGATGGAAGGTTTTGCTGTACAAAGAGAGTTAAGAGCTTTACTTGGTGACAAAACTGGAACTAAGATTTTTACTATGTCTGATGCCCCTGCTATAAGAAAAGCTTTGGAAACACTAAAAGTTACCGGCCACCCTTACCTTTCTAATCTAGACAACACTAATATGAGGGCTCTAGTTCAGGCTTTAAATAAAATAGGTCTTGCTTCTGTGACTGGTGTAGGTTTAGGTTATGGTTTAGGTTATGGTTTTTCTGGGAATGACAACACCATCCATAAACTAGGAGGGTCTACTGGCAAATTAGATAGATATGATACAGGTGGGCCAAAACCAAAGGGTGTGCACACTACTAAAAAACTTAACTCTGCTCTTACTATAGGGTATACTTTAGAGCCTAACACTATTTACCTTTATACTGGTGATCAATGGCGTGCATTAACAGGTGATGATTATAACAGGTTTAAGGAAAATAATCCTACGGTTATTTCAGACATGGAAACTTTTAACAAAAGTTGGAAAGTTGAGCCTAGAAAGCAGGAAACTAGAATAGAAAAACAAGAAGCTAAAAGACCTAATCCTAAAACATCTGTTGTAAAAAATGATAAACCTGCCGGCACTGCTTGGCCTGTTAACAGCAAAGAAGAAAATGATTTTATAAATACATACGTATATGCTAACAGAAAGCCAGCTCCTAAAGAAACTCTTTTTGAGAAGCTCATGCGGCAAATGGATTTAAAGAAAAGACTTAATTTAACATGGGCTGAGGATCCATCATTAATGCCTTCCTTGAGTATAGAACAAGAAAAAAGAAGAAAAATAAATAGTAAGTTTGGTGATGAGCAATATCCTTTGTTTAAGGATATATACATAAACTATCAAAAAGAACAGGATAGATTGCGTGCAGAAGAAAATAGAAAAAATTCAGAGCTTGGATTTTTTGATAAGTTAATTAATGCATATAGAACCCATAGAGGCATAAGAGAAAATGTTGATAATAACATAAGAAATGCTGTAGTAAACTCTGAATGGATTCCTGAATGGGTTCCCGGGATAGGTGGCATGTCACCTTCTGGCGCTTATGATGCTATAAAGAATAGATTTATTGGGGCAATGGCCAGTGAAGATCCTGAGGCTATTGCAGATGCTAATGTAGATCAGGGCCTAAAAATCCAAACTTCAGAAGATGGTAAAGTTAAAAGTAGAACTGAATTTGGATTTCACCCTAATCCAGATCCTAATACAGGCAACTGGAAACTAAAAGATAAAGACAGTAAGGTGCCTACAGACTCACTTGCTAAGTTTACCTACACATTTGACAATGACAAAGGCGGTAAATATGTAGTAAGTCATAAAGAAAAGGAGATGGAGAACGGTGCACAGAGGAGGTTTGACGATGTTTATGCTGTTTCCCACTTTCTTAGAGATGCTGATATTTTGCCCGGTCAAAAATTTGTACCCCAGTATTTGGAAACACATGGTAGTCAATTACCAAACCAAGCGTATGACCAAGGTAAATACATATCCTATAGTAAGGTAAATAGTGATCCTGAAAAATATTGGATGCTTTCTAAACCAGGTGCTAATGAAAATGAAAGATATATAAAATATAAAAAGAAAAAAGACATAACAGCTGAAGATAGAAAAGAGTGGAGTGTTGATCTTCCAACAAACGGACAACATAGATTTTCAGATATTGATTGGGATGGAAATGGGGTCTCTACAGGATATTTATCTAGAAGTTATTGGCTACCTTTAAAAGATAATGCTAAAAATATACAAAGCTGGACAGATCCAAAGCACACTCGAATTCCATATAAAGACAAAGAGGCATTTAGTAGATTTTCTGGTGCCACGGTGACTTATATATTTAAAGATCCAACAACAGGTGAAAATATCAGTCGCGATATTTCAGGTAGTATAAATGAAATTAAAAAAGTAGGGGTCAACATCATTAAGACCTATGGCGTTAAACCAGAGGACCTAGAATTTGTGTATCATGATACAGGATCCTATTCAGCTAAACCTGCTGCATATCCAGGAAATATCCTAAACCATAGACAATGGGCTGGCTTTAATTCATTAAACAAAGGTTATTCTGGTGCTGCTTTAATGGTTCCATCCAAAAAATATGGTGGTACTGCTGAATATCAAGACAGCGGCTCAAAAGAAATGCCTTTAGGTTTACCTCTAAAAGAGCAAAATCCTTACTTAGTTCCAGAACATTATAAACCTATGGCTAATGGGTATATTTTACAAGACCCCACTAGAGCACAGTTGTTAAATACAGGAGCTACTGAATATAAATACTCTTATGATTTGGATGGTAAAGAAGTTCAGGTGCCTAGTATAGTTGGTGGTCAGTATATAGGAGATCAAGCAATTGATAGATACATGTTAACAGGAGAACAGTTTAAGCCAATGGCAGATCCTAGTTCATACAGTAAATTCTATGATGATATGTATAGATTAGGACTAATGCAGCCAGAATACAAAAAAGGTGGTGTAAAAACTTCAGCGGAAGGATATTATGACTATATTAATGGTTATAAAGGTGTATCTTTGTCAAAAGGTGGCCCATCTAAAAAAGGATGGTTAGAGAAATATAAATAGAAAATATGAAAAAAGAATTTTTAAAGATTGCTGGTTTTAAGTCAGATTCTGACTTAAAGAAATTCTACGAGAGATATCCTGATGAAGAAGCTTTCTTCAAGGCTCATCCTGACGCACTTAGGCAATTAAAAAAATCTGCTGAGGGTGGTGAGGCTTACCCACAGACAGCTACTATGGATAACTTCTTTAGTTATGGTGCACCTGTTCCACCTACTTACTATTCTCACGGTGGGGCGTATCCAATGGCACAGCCAGAGAATCTATTCTTCTCACCATTCTATGGGAATGTACCTAACCCATATAACAAAGCTATGGGTGGAAGCTCTGAGGCATATCCTCAGTCAATGTCTTTCCCATATGGAGCTACCGGTAGAAGTACACACTTTATGATGCAAGAGGGTGGGCAACAAGACCCGCAACAGGTCTTAATGCAAATTGCTCAAGCTCTTCAGCAAGGTACTCCCCCAGAACAAGTTCTAAAGTATCTTGTTGATAATGGTGTTCCGCAAGATAAAGCTGTGGAAATTATTAAAAGTGTTATGTCTCAGATTCAAGGTTCTGGTCAAGAAGCTGCAGCACAAGAACAGATGGCAGCAGAACAACCTGCTATGGAAGATGGAGGCGTTACTGAAATCCCTGACCCAAGCCGAGAAAGAATAGCCAATTTTACTACTAAAGTAAATGATATGGCAAAGACTGCTAATGAAAAAAGATTAGCATCTATGGGAACAGGTATGTTTAAAAAAGGTGGCGCTAGAAAACTAAAAGGATATCAGGGCGGAGGAAGCAAATTTGATAATGTAAATGATTTAATTGACTATATTTCAGCCAGTCCTAATCCTGATGATAAGGCATCATACTCAGCTGCGGGTAATCAGTTACAGACCAATAATAATAACTACCTAACTAAAGATGATCTTACTTCAATTTTAGACCAGTATTTTAAACCTGGGGCTAGTACAGCATCACAGGGAGACATGAGTATGTTTGCTCCAATGCTGGCACAAATGTTTGCACAAAACCCTAATGCTTTAGCAAACATGTTTTCTCAAGCGGCGGCTAATGGTAAATACATGTTTACAGAGCCGTCTAATTTGTATAAGTTTACTGCTTCAATGGATGGTAGGAAGCTGAGAGGGATGTACGGAAACCAGCATATCTATGAAGCATTATTCCCACAAGCAATGCAAGATGCTATTGTGTCGGGTAAGTTTTCAGAAATGATGGCCAATAATCCTGAGTTTAGAAGCATTGCTGATACATATGGTTTACAAAGCATTACTCACAAAAGAAAAGGATTCTTCCCAAGACTCTTTGGTAATAAAGAAGTAGTTGAATATGACTTTAGGGTTCCTAAAGGGGCACCAACAGTAACACTTAATGGAGACCCATACGATGTAGATAAAAATGGAGAGTATGATGCTAGAGAACTTCTGGAAAATAAACCAGACTTAGGATCATCTAATAATCCTATAATGCTGCCTGACTTTACAATTCCCTATCCACAACAGCCAGCATCATCATCTAGTGGAGTTCCTTTTTATCTTGATCCTAACAGTGGCGGTGCTCCATATGATCCTAATGATCCACAGCTGCTGAGAGATATGCAAAATCAGGATGCAGGAAGATTGCCTTATATCCAACCCCCATTTGCACAACCAGGTACACCCGTTGTTGGTATTCCACCATATCTTGATCCTAATAGTGCTCAGCCTATACAGCCTTACCAGATTCCTTCTGTAAACTTGCCAAGTTCAACTTATACTCCACCTGGAGCAAATCCTAATTATATGACCGGGCGAGGAATCCAGCCATTACCAGGAGGACTGACTTCAGGACTTGTTACTCCTACAGTAACACCCTCTGTAACTCCACCAGCTGCAACTCAACCACCAGCTAGTACATATAATCCACCAGCTTTTAACCTTGACTATTCATTAAAGAACATTGTTAGTCCCCTGGAATTAACATATGGACGTACCGATTTAGGTGATATTACTGGAGATATATCTGATTGGAGATCATATAAGCCAGTAGGAATGGGTTCTGGGTATTATGCGGATAATATTACTGAGAGATGGAATGAGACTTTAGCTAATAACTCTGGTTCAAACAGATCAGATCTTACTCAAGGAGAACTTCATAAAGTTAATATGGAGGCTGTGAAAAATCTGCCAGATCCAATTAAGGAAATTGCTGTTGATACTTCAATGAACAAGGATCTTGACATGAGGATTCTTCTTATGACGGCTGCTGGAATAGACACTCCCCTTGGAGATTTAAAAGATTTTAATAATCGGAAAAAGTATTACTACGACCGTAAAAATGAAATAGGGTCTACATCAGCTGATCTTGACAAAATTTATAATGATCCAAAAGTTCAGGCCGAGATCATGAAACAATACAATGATGACCCTCAAGCATTTACTGAGTCTATTCTAGCATATAGAGATATGTTTGATCAAAGACTTAATTCAAAGAAGAGCCAGAGGGGTATCAGCACTCCAGGGGCATCCTATCCGTCATGGCATAATAGAAATGCAGGCTTACAAGATTTTATAAATAAACGATATTTTAGCCCATCTACAGGATATGTAGATCCATACGGTACTTCTACTGGACCTATGCTTGATATGTACAATAATCCTAACTGGAAAAAATACGGCGGTTCTTTAAAAAGATACGCTCCTGGTGGTCCTATCTTAAGCCCTAATGTTCCTTCTGTAAATGATGGTCAAGTAATTGAAGTTCAGGATCCAACAGAACCTATTCCAACATGGCAAAGTCCTAGCCCTTTAGCTAATGAGTTAAATCCACAGGCAATAACCTATCCTACTTTAAAAATGGAAGAGCCTG
>OGWA01000063.1_pt1 | contig 10240 bp, 13 predicted proteins | sample 1575901 | NCBI WGS metagenome assembly OGWA01 (sample SAMN07581541, study PRJEB24739) | freshwater metagenome
TGTGTGCTTACCCGTTGTAGCCATAGTACCATCAGCAGACGTAGCTAGTAAGATGTATTGCTTTACAATATCTTTACCGTATACACTAAATTGCTCACCTGTTTCAGCTAATGCCCAGAATTTAGCACCCTGACGGATGACTCCAGCAGTGTTCATTTTTAGGTTATTAGCTTTGCAGAGTGATTCAAAGAAATATAGGATTTCTTTTGGTTGTACAACTTTATACGTATCACTGACAACAGAGATAGGGTGGTTGTTATCACTACGATATAGCACACGCTTACTTGGCATTGCATTAAACCCACCTTGAGTAGCATATTCTACTTGGGAGGATTTAATTTCGAAGTTCATACCTGATTTTTCTAACCATAGGTCGAACGGTGAGTTATCAGGTACTACACTTTCGAGGCCATGCCATGATACATCACTGGATGCGCTACGACACATACTGTAAGCACCATTAGCTAGTTGATCAATTTCATGAGCCATTATTCTTCCTCACCTTTTTGATATGGACGATAGATATGTAGGGGGCATTTTAACGATGAACAATTGGTAATGTCATTGCGGATACCACCTACACACTCATTACAGAAGTTCTTAATAGCTTGTAGCGGTGATGTACGCTTCTGAGCTTTCTTTAGTTCTTCTGCTGCTAACCATTCTTCGTAGTATTTACCGCCTTTCTTCTGTGCTTTAGCTTTTTCTTTACGCCATTTAGCTAGTGCTGCTGCACCTTTAGCTTGCACTTCAGGGGAGATTACTCGTTTTTGTTTAGGCTTTAGCATATTGATTCCATAGTGATTTATGTGGGTCGAAAATAGCTTGTGCTTTTTTAAGGGATTTTAGACAGGCAAACCCGTAATGCCACACGTTGTGGTCATCTGAGAATTCAAAGTCCCAGTCCATCAGACGGAGACATTTGATGTATTCATCTAGATTGGTAATGTTGTAGAACGGAGATGAGCTGATTAATTGAAAGTATGATAGCATGTTGGGCTTGTGGGTCTAGTTCATTCCAAGGCGGTACTGTTGGGCTGCATTTACTACGGATGGCTTCCCAGTATTTTTCTACATCACTCATACATCTGCTCCGTAGTATTTTAGTACACGTTTAAACGCTTTTTGGTATTGCTTTAATTTACGGGCTTCTTCATCTTTATCCAACGAGAACACGGGAACCTGTGGCATACACAGGATGTCATAATGTGTTTTGAGATCAGCAATAATTAGTTCATTAATGGTTTCGTATGGATTATTCATTTTAAGTAGCCAGTTGTTAGAAATTACTTTGAAAGATACATTACGGGTATGTGACTTGAATACTAGCCCTTCTCGGTTGGTTTGGCTAGGCCACGTAGGTTTGCTGGTAATTCTTTTTCGTATTTGTAGATTGGAGTATTATTGATCAGTTGGGGATCAACGTTTAGGTTGATAGCGTATAGTGCTTCATTGATTGGTAGCAGCAGACCTTGACTGATTTGACCTTTGAGTTTTACAGTGCGTAGGCGTTCACCTTTTACACCTTTATATTCACGAGGTTCTTTACCTTTTGACAGGAAAGGTGCGATATCGTGAGGAACCCATGAGTCAATCTCGAAGTATAGTGCTAAGTCACCTACTGCATATTCACCTTTCTTTACAACACATTGCCAACCGTCTACTACAGCTAGCTCAATTAGATCTGCACCTGGGATTGGTTTAAGCTCAGAAATAGTACGTACGGATACCAATTGCCGTTCCATTAAATAGGCCTTTCATATCTTTTAGCGCATTAACAGTGGAACGTAGGGTTTTTAGTTTACGTTTGATACGACGAACATTGTTACGATAGTCGTTTAATGTTTCAAAACTGATTACACCTGAGAGGGTTTCTTTGGTGGCTCGCTCGTAATTATACCGTATACCTGCCATATAAAATGCAAGGTCTTCTTCGTGACTACGGATTTCAGCGGCTAGTAGGCGGCGAAGGGTATCGTATTCAGATTGATTCAGCATAGTAGTTCCAATAGTTGTGAAGAAATTTAAACCTCTATAGATCAGCCGAAGCCAACCTATAGAGGTAGTTTTATTTAGAAGTCTGCATCTTGAGGTTCAGCACCTTCAGTTTCACCTTCATCGTCGAACATGTCAACGATACCACTCTTAGGCTCATAACGAACAAGTTCAGTTACTTGTACAGCTGAGAGTAGGGTTTGGATACCTGATTTGGTTACTTTACCGTTAGGTGCTTTAATCTCGTAGGGAGATTGAGATACAATTACATTGCCTTTGGAACCGTTACCGAGTACAGAGGGATCGATAGGGTTCTTAGAACCATCAACAACCCGTACTTTAGCAGCAGGTTCGCCGTCTTTCTTGAATGCTTTCTTCTTTAGGTTAACACCGACATTACCAGTCAGGTTACCATCTTTGTCCTTAAGAGCAACAACTTTACCGATGTTCAGAGCAGTTAGTTCCTTTTCACGCTTCTTAGGTACTTCGATACGGATGTCGTAGATTTCAGTGCCAAAGGGAGATACGGGCTTGTCGAGGTGTGCCCATGCAAAGGTGACGTCTTTGATTAGAACAGAGGTGAATTCGCGTTGTGCTTGTGCCATGATATATGATCTTTCAGTAGTTACGATTGATGAGAGTACCTAGTCGGTACCTATTAGAGAGTTAAAAATAAGGAGAAATTAATGACTTTTCAATTTACGAAAGGTAAGAATCCTTCTTCGTTAGCTAACCTACGAAAGATTACACCTGATGTTGCCAAGGAATGGCAGAAACGATCAGTGGAGTCTCGGTTACTCAACAAGGAGATTCGAGAAAAGTTTAAGCTTACTGCTAAAAACTTTCTTGAGGTGAAGGCTGACTTACCCGACTTAAGCGCATTAGATGTGTTACGTATGGCTATGCATGTTGCCCTCCAAGAAGATAATTTTGAAGATGCAGCACGGTACGCAGCTCAGATTGCTGAGTATGAGGCTCCTAAGCTTCAGCGTATTGATCAGGTCAATAAGACAGATGTTTCTGATCTTAGTGACGAGGATTTACAGCGGCTTATTGCAGAGGAAGGCCTCAGGCGAGAATAAAACTGGTGAACTACGGTTCACCTTTTTATTTTCTATTAGGTACCGGCTGGCGACTATCGGCTAGTTATTTCATTCCAGACATGATGCAGGTAGCATCGTTGCTTTCATCTTTTAGCATACATTTTACTGCAACAGGGTCAGCACCTTGGTTTACGAGACGTTCAGCAATACGGTTGTTATGCATGGTGCATCCACTGAATGACAGAATCATTACGCAGAAACCGATCAGCACGAGTTTCCATACAGTAATCCAGAACTTGTTTTCGTCCATTATTCACTCCATTCGATATGTTTAATTGGTGTTGCAGCAATAGCTGACATACAGATTTTACAAGGTTGAGCTTTTAGTGGTGTTCCATTTTTTCCTTCCCGATAAACAAAGATTTTATGTGCTTTAGATAGGTCTTTACACTTAAGAATAGCTGCTACTTCGGCATGTAGAAAGATTTTGTAAGGTTCACCACAAGCTTTAGCATGTAGTGACATCTTTGGGTGTGACTTGGTGTAGTTATTCTGACCTATCGAAAGGACTTTCCCTTTTTTGTCGTAGATGATAGCTGTTAGTTGGTGTTTCATTACATGTCGGTTGTGCTGTAGAAAGGATCGGTTATGATAAGCTGTTCTTTCTTTGCGGTGCAGTGGACCATTACATTGTTACGGTGGATATCAGTTTGTACATTCCAATCGTGTTTGTTATCCCATTTCTTTTTGTTTTTCCATAAGAATTCTTCTACATACGGTTCGTACTTTTCTTTTTCATCATAGTATTGATCGAATGGGATTATATCTGATTTTTGGTATTTACGCATGATGCATACATACTTTTTATTTCCTGTTTCATCTGTGGTTTTAAACAGCGAGTATACTTTGGGTTTCCATGGTTTAGGCTCTTCCATAGACCATTTGAGATAGTAATAAGTGGGGTCGAATAGGTTGTTGATTTTGATTACTTGTAGTGGCTTGTTTCTTACAGAGTGTACATTGCTATAGTGCCCTTTACCGAGCGCTATACCGAGTTGGTATTGTTGGATGATATCTGAGTGGTGGATCTTCATGGTTAATCTTTAGTTTTGTTATTGGATTGCGGCTGGGGGCGGGTGAATAGTGGCGTCCACTCTTTGCGGTCGCGCCATCCCATTTCATCGTCCCGGTAGAACTCAACGTAAGGCCCACAATCAGGCCCCCAACCTTCACGCATCCACGCCACCGGCTCATCCCCGCCAGCCTTGTCCTCGGCGGCAAGCTTCCCGGCGTTCTTTTCGCGCAGCTTGGCTTCAACAACCTTCATTACGGCATACGCTTCAGGCTCAGCAAGGTATTCGCAAGGGTCGCCTTCTACTAGGCAGTCATTCCTTTCCTCATCGCTCAACCCAACCCAATCACTTGCCATGATTTTTCTCCTTTAGCTTGGATTCAAGTTCACGCGCAAACTCAACCATCTCAGCGTCGCTTCGTGGTTCGGTATACATACCGTAGATTTCGTCATCACTGATTGATACCCACTCCGAGGGCTGCGCCAAGGCTTCGCGGCAGGCGTCAATGGCTTTATGGAATCCGGGCGCTTCATCAGCGGTGATGTTCATTACTCTTGCGGCCCACTGACAAAAGTCCCTTCAGAATTTTGTTGTGTAACGGATTCTCTGTCAGTACAATCGCTCCACGTGCTTTGGAGCTTGACAATCGATGAACTGCAGAAATTAGCGAAGGTGTATAAGTAACACTCTTATTCGGGAGAGTTTGTCCCATGGACAATCCCTCAAACACCACACCATATGTCAATTGCATAGTACAAGGAGTATTATCTTGTCCCTCAATGTAATGGATTGCAATTGTTTCATCCCCAGTGGGGCATATCTCCAATGGCATGAATGGGTTGTCCGGCGATGGCATAAGCGCGCAATAACAACCGGTTTGGAATCGTGTTACTTCAGTTCCGTTTATATTTGTTGATGTTCCTGCATCAAATACTCCAACCTCGGCGGGCATGCATTTATATGGTACAACGCATGAATAAATAGAGCCGTTCGAATTCAATGAGCTGGTAGTGTTTGACAGCAAGATACCTGAGGCAACAACACGTCCTGCTGAAACGGACGTTAACAGGGAACTGTAATCGGTGAGAGCATTACCCGTAAACGCTCCCATACTCCTCACTGGATCTGCGGTCCAATCAACTGTGGTACCTTGACTGTAATGAACCTTCAAAGATGTAAGATATCGCATTTGTGGATTGTTCACTGCTTGGATGGCAACCCCGGTCAAAATGTAAGCGCCATCTGGTGTTCCGGCCCTTGCATACAGAACGCCGGTGTTTGATCCAGTAACTCCAACTAGGGCGTCAGCCTGGACGGCAAAGTTGCCCGCTGCGTCCATCCAGGATGTTCGCATAAATAGGTCGCCACTTGTAATATTGGGGTTACTTGAAGCACTATGTAAACTCAAGTGCATGTAAACAGCTCCACTTTGGTGAACAGGAAACCCTATAACACCTTGAACCGTCTTAACTGGAGAAATGAAGCCAATACTTCTCGGCGCTTGTGTTTCCGGGGAAACACCAAAACTACTCCACAATGGAATAGAATATTCATCATTCGCCGTGTCCCAACCTTGGTTAGGATAAATGAAGTTCCTCGATTGAAAAGCTCCCAAACCAGCACTAGACAGATAACAACGTCCATCCTTCATCTTCTTAGGCTGCAAAAAACCGGCAGCCGATTCTGAGTAGTCACACAACGTGTAATCTCCTTTCTGAATTGTCCCACTCAGTAAATATGGACAATTCGGATTCGGCACTTGCAATATAGCACGAACCGATTTTTGCCCTGCATCAATCGTACTAAATGACGCAGAACCCTTATAACGATTGACCCAACACGGGCGCGAGTTTTGGTCAGGCCATGGTTGCAGATTTTCCGAGCTGACCCCAATTGGGTCAGCAACCTGGCGTAAAACCCCTTGGAATTTCTCGATCTGCTTAACCGCTTCGGACCCATAGGCCTGATCCGGTGGTGCATGTTGAACTCGCCTAGGTACGTATTTAGGTCGCCCTCTGACAGGCTTCTTCTTTTGCATCTTTGCACGCTTGGGTGCATTGGCTTGCATCTCAATTTTGTCCCTCCCAAACTGAGACATTGTGGTTTGTGGTAGAACATATAGTTTGCCGATGTCATTGATGGTACGTATGATTATGTTATACTCAGTGTGAGTCAAAGTTGTCCCACGAACGTACCCCAACACCCAATCAAAAAAGATTTTAAATTTGGGGTGAAAATAATTGTATTGCAGAATATTGACCATTCGCATGATGTGTACAAAGTTGGTCTCCTTCTTAGTTCTCATGCCAATGGATACCACGCTGCGTTCCAATGACCAGTGTGGTTGAACACCTTTATTAGTAGTAACCATACTACTTCCCAAAAAATCCCAATCTTGGGGATTCTGCACTTCCCAAATTTTCATGGTCAAACCATGCATATTTGCCCACGATGGTTTGTCCATAAGAGCTTCGATTATTCCTTCCTGATCGGTCATCAACATTCCATCATCTCCCACTCCAGTGAACCACAATTTGTTAACATCTGGCACAACTCCAGATGCTAAACATACATCCATAGCAGCCATAAAACAGCACATGGCCCCAAACTCTGTCGTTAAGTTAAAACCACTCACATCCGGTCGCTGAAACTTAACTTTATAACAAAGACCGTCATCCCCTTGATATCCCACCATAGGGTTTAGCATGAAATACTCAGTGTCGTTCGGTATCTCATACTTAAAGCGCCGCATCACACGGACACATGACGAAAAATGTTGTTTTGTCAGAGAGCGATCCAACAACGTCGCATCCCACTGAACCATCCTCAACCCACAAGTTCTTGTTTCACTAAATAGTCTCCAGTACTCCCACATCATCAAACGCATATCCGTTCCTTTAGCAAGAAAACCTGCTCTCGTCAAATTCTCAGCAAACTCCTCTGCGTACAAACTCTGGTCGAAAATCGCATAAGTCGGTACACAAAAGAAAGTTCTGTAATTTCCTTTTGCAACTTTCTCTCGCTTGGAAACTTCTTCTTTTACTTTGATGACTGTTATATAATCCGCTGGATCTTCTACTGTTAACAAGCTCTTATCCGGTTGACGTTCATACCATTCTGGGTAATCCTTATATTTTCCTGGTTCGTAACTCATTACAAGTCCAGCCTTATTCAACTGGAGGCTTGAGTACAGATAGCCTCCACTTGTGGTAAGATCTTTTCTAGAAACAATGTCAAAGAAATCACCTATTTTTCTAGAACCCCTCATTCCTATTGATTTCAAGTACTTATATAGTAATTCTTCTGCTTGTTTGGAGAAACTTTTATCGGATGGCACCATGTAATCATCTATGGACTTCTCAGGTGACCACAATGGATTGCATATCCGATATTTTTCAAATGCTTCTGGAAATAGTTTCTCCATTTCCCGGGAGACGTAATTGTCTCTTCTTAGCCGTCCGGGAACGGCTGGAATGGGGGTTCCTTTTAGAAAAAATCCTTCAAAGCGTCACGATTGACGCCGAAGGATGTGGCAAAGCGCTTTCCATACTCTGAGCCTGCTGCTGTGCCTAGGTGTATACCAACACAAAATAGTGCTTTGTCATTGTTCAATTGCCTCTGCAATATGGGACTTCCACTTGATCCCGCTACGGTATCTCCTTGGTAGGTCATGAGCTTACCGCCGGCTTGGCAGGTGATATACTTAACATATTTCGCTTTCTTGTTCGCAGTCGCCTCTGCCAGGGCATCACAAAGGATAAAAGGTTGCTGAAAGTCTGGTTCCAGAGAAATGTTGAAACCCTTTGGGTAACTAACTGTGACTTCAATTGGATTGCCTCCGGAACGGACTTTCTTCAGTTTCTGCGGTAGAATCCAAATCGCTATATCTGAAGGTGACAAAACTTCTGTACCAGTCCACTTGTTCTCAAGATTGATCTCATACGTGTCATTTCCCATTTGCATGCTCCCATACAAATTTCCAGTGATACCCAAGTGGTACTTGCAGTTAGTCATAAGCACTTTCTCAGTAGCTCCCTCTCTCTTCAGATTAATGATAAATCCCATCGCTTGACTCCCTTGAGTTTTCAAATAAACAATGCTGCGATATATCTCATCTGCTTCACCATCAGTAACTGCCACATGTCCGGCTTGAACCTTTTCTAACTGTTGTACCTCAGTAGGAATTGCCGCTGGATCCAAACAGGGAACTCCAATCTTTGCACGTTGCTCCACTGGCAACATTCCAAGTTTACGTCGAAGATTGTCAAAAAACGAAGGGGGTATCACGGGTTGCTTGTTCACCCCACTCTCCGAAGTTGTTTTTGTCAATTCATCAATCGTTTTCTTTAGTTCCGCTTCAGCAAGCTCTTTATCCCTTATAACTATCATCTTGGCCGAAAGTTGTTCTTCTAGTTTCTTTATCTGATCGACCAACCCCTCTAGTTTCTTCTGCACTGCGTCACGTTCCTCAAGTAACTTGGCGTTCTCTGCACAGGCAGTCTTGAGTTCACTAGAATCCATGATAGGTTTTGGGAGAGTTTTTGCTTGAAGTTCTGCATTGACTTTCTTGAACTCATCATTCTCTTTTATCAACTTCGTTTTATCAGCCTCTAGTACAGCGATTTTTGTTCGCTCTGCTTGCAAGGCCGCCTTGTTCTTTGCCATCTCACTATCCAGGTTTTCTTGCAATTTTTTTGCTTTATCCCGCTCCTTATCGAGGTTCGCCTGCAGTTGAGCCGATGTAGCACTAGCTGCGAGAGATTCCGTTTTCTCCCGCTTCACCTTTTCCAACTCTGCAAGGGCTTGAGAGTGTTTATCTCGCAACTCGTGGTTGCGTTCTTTCAATGTTGCAACTTCAGCCTGAAGAGCATCAACTTGCGGAGTAGGGACTGACAAAGTAACTGTGTTTGTCGGTCCATTATTCTTGCGCTTCGCTTGCGTTTTTCTTGCCCCTTTCCGACCGAGTAAATCTTCATTCCAGTCCGCAGCATTGATTTTCTCCCAAAGGTCTTCATCCTCTTGCATAAGCTCAAACTCATTATCCGGTATTTCTTCTGGGTCAAAACGTTCCGGTATATCCAATTCCAACTCTTCACCTTCCCAATAACCACCATCTTGGTCGGGATAATCATATCCATCTAAGTGTCTAACAAAGAAGTCTTTTATACTTTCTCCCGATTTTCTGTTTTCCAAATAAAATTGGTAATCTTCGTAGGTGAGTTTCAATTGTTGGCGATTGGCATGCGACCTCGTTGCACGCTTAACGAATTTGATAGCATAGTTTTTCACTGTAATGCGTTTTGTGGACGTCTTTCCTTTGGCTTGAACTTCCTTCTCTTCTTCTTCCGAGGAAAAGAAATAATAAACAATCAAAGCCAGGAAAAATGCGAAAAACCCGCCTGCCGCTAAATGCAAACTGGTAAAGTTTGCTTGCCCTTCTGGAAGTTCTGGTTGTGGTGCTACCGGAACTTCCTGTGGTTCAGGTTGAGGTTCCAACTCTTCTAATGGAAGGACATAAACACCATCTTCATTCACTTCACAAGTTCCAACTTGCTCTGACCACGAGAAAGTGTAGGGAATTGTCGCTGATTTATTCCACATTCCACGAATGGCGTTTTTGAACCGTCCAAAATAAGTCTCCTCTGGCTCAATCATCTGGGTCTCACGAGGCGCAACAAGTACTATGACACCCATCTTAACGTAATGCTCCAATCCTTTTCGCATTTGTGTAGTAACATGCATAGTGTTTCCACAATGAAAGATGTGACTGCCGTGGTATGGTTCCTTTTCACACACATAACATTTTTTTCCTTGCACGAGATGCGTTAGCAATCTCTGAACTTGGTAATGGACTGCGTGATGCAATCCATCTGGGATCCCCTGATAAGCCACACCAGTGCCATCCACTGGTGTCCCAAACGGGTCCGCAGTCGGCAAAATGATCTTATGGTTATCCAAGGCATGTCGTAAGCCATCCACAGCTTTACACCACATGTCAATCTGTTGCTGGGCCATATCCGTCACAAACGGCATTGGCGTCTTCTCTTCCAAGCAAGAAAAAGGAAATCGTGTCGTTGGAGGTTTTACTTTACCTTCGACGTACCCTCCTGGTATCGTGACTGGGAAACA
>OGWA01000064.1_pt1 | contig 10171 bp, 21 predicted proteins | sample 1575901 | NCBI WGS metagenome assembly OGWA01 (sample SAMN07581541, study PRJEB24739) | freshwater metagenome
GTTTCCCAGTCACGATAATATATAGTGCTTTTTTATTAAAAATTTCTATACTCTCTCTTTTACGGAATAATTCTAAAATAGCATCTGCAATCTTAGCATCTCCTTCTTTAGGAAACAAAGTATAAATATTTTGAGAACAATACCCTGTGAATTCATCTAAAAACAAAGAAAGTTTATCCATAGGATCATCTGATAATGAGTAGCTATATTTCTCATCAGATTCAAGTTCTTCAATTGGAGCTTTGTCTACTCGTTTTTTATAATTTTTAGTATTTGAAATAATCAAATAACGTTTAGCAATAGTCCCAAAATATGAATATGCTTTAGCTCCTTTTTCTGGGTTGAATAGATGGATTTTAGAAAGTAAAAATGAAATTACTTCATGTTGTAAATCCTCAATATTACTAACCTCAGTATAGTAGAATTTAAAAGTGTGGATGATATTTTCTGTTAATTTAAAAAATGCATAATGAATTCGATCACGATATATTTTATTTCTTAAATCAAAATCAGTTGTATTGTTATACTCAATAATAGCATTTTCTGTTTCTTGAGTAAAATACATCCCACTCGTTTTTGGTTTTACCGTTACTACTATATCACTCATAAATTTTTAATATTAAACTGGTTTAGGATATCTTGGATTTGTTTAATTGATTCAAAAAAGAAACCAACCTCATCATCTGATTTAAATGATTCTCTAGCATCTACTTCTTTAAGTTTCTTATCTGCCATTTCAATTATATCAGATACTTTATTTAAATAAGACATATACCCCATTAGGATATCTTCTTGTTTTTCATTTTTTCTAAGAAGATTAAAGGTCGTGTATCCTAAGATCACGACCATTAAACTTAATATAACAATTGCTATAATCATATATTATCTAGTAAACTTTTTAATCCTTCACTCTTGATATTACCTAAAGCTTTAGTCTTAACAGGTGATTTCTTGTTCTTTTCAATTGTGAAATTTGATTGATTATTTTGGGTTACTTCGCCTTTAAGTTTAGGCATCCATACTTGCTCGAACTCAATACGTGCTGCCATTAAATCTGCTTGATGTACAATAAATACTAACGCGGTACGTGGTTTTGTTTCTGGTGACCAAGACATTAGGTATGGCTTATTAGCATCATCATATAAACCATCATGTAATTTAATTGCTAACATTTCATTTTTGGAGAATGTAATACCATGAGACATAAGTAAATGTAATCCACGATCTGGCACTGACATATATTCAAGGCGATCATTGAATTTATAGTCTTCACCTAGTTTCTCTTTACGCCATTGATCTGTCTGGGGGATGTATGATTCGTTCTGTTCATCTCCCATTTTACCTAAGTCATGATTTAGAGCGGCGAATACTAATTCTTCAACTGTATATGTTGAAGTATCAACTCCCATATCTACCCAAACTTTATTTAGTTTAAGAGCACATTGTACTACTCGTAATACGTGATCTACATAACCACCTGGGAATGCATTATGATATTCTTTTTTATGAGAAGCAGGCATAAGCATAATACGCTCAGCATACTGTTCATAAAATGCTTTTAATTCAGAACATCTAGGTTCAGAAATATGTTCATCAATAATAGACAAAAATTTGTTCCAATTATCTTGGATTTGTTCTGCTGTTAGTTTCATCGTGCGGCAACATTTAATTCATAACCATCAATAGGTTCACTTTCAACATAAGCTCTAGTTTGTTCAATTGAATCTTTAATTCTATCTAAAGCTTCTTTATAAGCCTCAATTGGTTGTTGTTGATTAACAATAAAATTGAGTTGATTAGTTAAACCTTCGATTCGGTTTAATTCACGTAAGATACTGTCTCTATGTTTCATATATTTGTTTTTAATAACGTTATTACATTATCACGTTTTCTTATTCCTACGTTTTAATGTTTTCCTTATAACCCGTAATTATATAATATTAAAAGAAAACTGTGGGGCCAAATTATTTTTGAGAGAGGTTTACTATGTCTTGAATTTGTTTCAAGAATATACATCTTTCATATTCTTCTACACTTTCAAAGTATATTAAAGCTGCGTCTAGTGTTTTTTTAAATACATCATCTGAATATAAATGGATACAATCAAGATGTGTTTGGTTAGTAATGTCTAATTTAAACAAATGATTATAAGCTTTATCATAAACCATATATCCACTAACTCTTTCAACTTCATCAACATCCAGATCTGGGTTAGCATCTCCTAAAAATTTAATCAATTGTTTAGCAAATGTTTCATAATTGGTGACTAACCTTTTAAACATTCCTATCCAGATTACAGGACTTTCAGACAAATCTATCTGTGATATAGCCTCTTCAGGTTCTTCGGGAGATTTGAATAAACTAAATATCTTGTTAATATTCATACATTATACATATGGTTAAAACTGGTTTTTAGTGGGTTTAATAGTGCCACTTATACCTTATACATATTGTAATATAACAAGAAAAAAAGCGGCTAAAAGCCGCTTTAAAAAGTAAGTTTAAATTATTATTATCCTTTAATTAATTGCTTTGGGGGAGCACCTAGTGCTTTATCAAACCGTGAATCCGTATATGAACGACATTCAGCTATTTGTCTATAAACATTTTCAAATTCATAAGATACTTGACGATCTGTATCTTCAAATTTTTTATAAACTTGTTGAAGATTATAGTCTCTATCTCGAGTACCATTATCTATCCACTCATGAGTGGCTTTTAATTCAAATGTTAATTTGTTAATCTTAACTATACCCCAAACAATCACAGCCATAAAAGCAACTGCAATAATCGAGAGCATACCTAAAACGAAAGATGTTGTTTCCATAATTTATTTCTCCTTTATTTCAATGAACTTACTTTTTAGTGCACCTTACAGGAATCGAACCTGTGACCTACTGATTATGAGTCAGTTGCTCTAACCGATTGAGCTAAAGGTGCTTATTTACAAATCGCATCCGCTACATATGAAGCTACAACTGCGTTTGGTTTACAACGAGGTGTATATCCCATTGATTCAACATAACCTAGAGCTGCTCGTAACACTTGATTTGATTTATATTTTGGGTCTGGGTTTAAATCTATGTCTATGAAATTAGGTTTTGGTATTCCATGTTCAACTAAATAATTAGCTATTTGTAATGAGTACTCTACTTCATTCCATAGTCTACTAAATCTATCTCTAATAAGAGGAACTATATCTTTAACATATAAAACATGCCCTCCCTTCCTAGTATTATGTAATACAATTACTGTCGCAAAAGTAGTATTTCTAGTATTTTGGGAATCACTACCTATGAAAATACTTGTATCATTATTTTTAGATAAAAAGTCTTTAATGTATGGGATTAAATCAATCTCATTTCTAGTTGTCAATGATTTGAATTTAAATTCCATATAAAACTGTTTATCATAAATAATATAATAAGAGGTTTTTAATCACCAAACTTTATTTGGAGAATAAACTCTAAAAAAATGATATGAAGTACGAGCTATAGGAAATCTAATTACAAAGAAATTATAACTATCCCAAAATCTAATAGCATACTTACTATCAAGCTTCCCATCAAAATAAACTTCAGCTGTTCCTGTTCTAAGGTCACAAACAAACTTTAAAGCATTATTTTGAATAACATATATGTCTTCTTCCTCTATTAATTTGATCTTATAAAGTTGATCTGTTCTATAAAGTGAATCAATAACTATATGACTATGACCTGGGATGAATAGTCTATATTCTTCTTGATCAAATCTTTTGTTTATGGGGACGTATTGAGAGTATAATGAAACCTTTATTAGTAGTGCTAGAAGCACAGTTAATATTTTCATTATGGTGTGTTTATAATAAATATTATAAACCAAGTACCCCTACCTGGACTCGAACCAGGAATAACAGATTAGAAATCTGTGGTTATATCCCTTTAACTATAGAGGCATAAACCTATATTCGCTCACACCGGGTGCTGCAGTTTACGCTGAGTATTGCGAATATAGGGGGATTGATAGCGACTCAATCCTTTAGTGGTCAAGGCAGGATTCGAACCTGCACGGGCTGCCATTATAGTGACCTGGATGTGTACACATACCTTTTTTTACCCACAGTGCTATAACCATCTGTCGCGTCTTACCAATTCCGCCACTTGACCTAAATTAATCTTTTAGATTATCGTACTTACAGCATGTCAAATAATAATCAATAATGTTCTCTTTAGAAACATTAATTCCTTTATGTAATGTTCTAGAAACTACCACCCACAACTCATTTATGTGGGCGGTAATTGGTTCTAGATTCAGCTCTTTACTTATTAGCTGATGTAATTCTTGTTTACTATTAAGCTGCATATTCAACTGCAAGTTCATATAGTTTAGCATTCAAATCAAGGTCCTGACGGAAGTTTTTAATTTTTCTTGCTTTACGCAACTTAGTACCTGATGTATATTCAAACATACCATGTACTAGTTTCTCTTGAACTACATTAAACACACTCCACAAATCATTACCATTATCTTCAGGACGAGTTGGTGTAACCAAATCATTAAAATCAATTGTAATGTTTTCTAGTTGTTCAACTCCAAATCGAATTGCAGCTGCTTTTTTAGCAAATTCTTCAATTTGTTCTTTGCGGAGTTTCTTTTTCTTAAATTGATTCATTGATTCAACTGTCAGTGGAAGTTTTTCAACCATTGTACCAATAACATTCTTCAATTCTTCAAAATCATATCCGTAGTGACGAATCTTAAGATTTTCAAATTCCTTAGAACAAATAACCAAACCATTCTCACACACCATACGGAACAAACCAGCTGTGAAAGTAAATGCGTTTTTACCATCATGGCTATTAGTCAATAGAATCTGTGGGTAAGCATGATCACCATCTTCTCCATTAATGACAATGTCATTATTACGGAACACAACTAGGTGTTTTTGATAACCATCACCTTTACGGGCGCGTACTTCTTTTGCATCAACTACTCCCCAACCTAGCTTTTCCATATCCTGAATGATTTGGAAGGTTGAAATGTGAGCGTATTTTTCACTAGTGCCTGGAGCACCTTTAGCTGTGAAGATTGATTTTGCTTTGTCTTTGATTTCTGACTCTGTCAAAAATGTGTTGCTTTCAATGTTTAACATAACCTTTATTATTTATTTAATTATTAATTTATATCTGAATATAACATCCTTTTCCTGTGAAGCCAAGCCTCCTGTTAAAGACTTTCAATCAAGTAACAGATTCGTTGAATAGTATCATGTTTTTTCATACGGATATCCATTCTGTACGGTTCTAAATCCAATGTTTTGTCCATTTGTTTTACTTGAATTGCCATGAATTTCAACTTTTCTGTAGTAGTTCCTTCAATTTCACCCTCCAAAATCATATCAGGGAATATAATGTTTGGTTTTTCTGTTGCTTTTCTACCACGTTTCTTTGGTTCTGTTGTAGTAGTTGTGTTCAATTGAATTTCTACTTCTTTTACTTTACCCGTTCCTGGTGGGCGACCTCGACGTTTTTGTTCCATAACCTTTATTTGTGTTTAATTATATAATAAATGCTGCTGTTAGAATCCAATAGAAGATGATTTGAATAGCATACCAAATACCTTGAGATTTAAGTGACAAATCTTCACCTTTCTTTTTGGCATCAATGCGTACATGTGATACTGCGCAATATGCCATCCAAATAAATGCTGCTGTTGTTACCATGTTCTAATTATTTAATTATGACTAAATATAACATCCCTTTCCTGTGAAGCCAAGCAAGAGGTAAGGGAAGTGTGGAAGATCCACTAGAACGTTGAAAATTAAACAGGTATGACGTCTAAATCCTTAGTAACTATGAACAGCACATTGCTAGCTTTCACCAGGATAGCCTCAGGTTTAGCATTAGCTACTACATCATGATAGATCATTTTATCATCATTGATTACTTCTTCTAATGAGTTACTTTCACCTGCCATTGTATCAAATTCTTCACCCGATCCTTCATAAGTGTATATTCCATACTCTCCTTTACTTAATGATAAACCATCTAAATAATCTTGTAGTTTTATCATTTCAGGGGTAGGATTAGTACTAGCTACATAACTGACTATATCTTGTATTCCTATGATTTTATCACTTTTAGCATCCTCAAGAGTTAGGGGGGCATAGAACCCACCTGTTTCTACCCCAAAGAAACCTCCAAGTTGAGTGGCTGGGTAGATTTTGTTTGTCCAAATGGCTCTTGAACCTTCATAAAGGATGTTATCAGAGAAAAGGTTACCATAGTGAACTAGAACCATGTAGTACATTAAAGCACCTAAACCTTTACCTCTATAAAGTTTACCAATATATGTTAAAACAATTTGTCCTCCCTCTAATCCATAAGGTTTACCCTTTACATCTTCTACATCCACAGAACCAACAATATATTCTTTCCAAGTTTTAGCAGATGGTTTTACTAGATATTTAGTAGTACCTTCCACACCGGTAGGCTCTATGAGTCTATACTCTCCTACTTCAGATAACTCATTATACTTCAATTTAGATTCATCCACAGGGCTATCATCACTAACCATTAAGTCAAAGTTATAAAAGAAACTTTCTTTTAATTCATTATCATTAACAAAGGCTTGTCCTAGATTTCCTTTACGTATATCTAGTTCTCGGAGTAAATCAGTTAGTTTTATCATACCAATAAATATTCTAATAGACAAAAAAGAACCCCGATGAGTAGCGAATTCATCGGGGCCTAAGTAGCCTAAACTACAACGGTCCTAAGTCCGTTATCTTTAGTTCTCTAAAAGTGCTTTGAGAACTCTATCGTTTTCTTGTATTCTCTTAAAGTTTTTCTTTAAGTTAATTTTGTTTTTAGGTTTAGGTGTATCTTTTTTAGCTCTTCCCATGACTTATATTTTTATTGATACATATCCAAAGAAAAAGGCCCCCACATGCGGACCCTTCACCCATACATTTTAATACGTATATACGAATATACTAATATATGATTGGGTTACCTACTTGAAATATAGCGCCTATTTCTCGCACTTTATCAAATGCAGTTAGAGGGTCAATTTGGAAAAATTCCCTTGTATTGTTATGATCAGAAGGTACTCTTTTATCAGAGAAATATTTATGCACTTGTTGTTCAACTCTGTATGCATTACCTTTGGATACGGGAAGAGCAAATTTAGGAATCCATTCATGAACAGTGGCAGTAGCATTTATACCTCTGACTCTACCCTCTACAGTACGCTCTGTCATTCCTATTTTGACTAAGTCTGGATATCCTGGGTTGGTAAGAACATAGATATACTCAATGTTGTCTTTGGTGTGATGCTGAAAATCTATGTTTTCGAGTCCGTAAACAAAGTCCCATTCGTTTTCGGATAATGGGATTTCGATGATATACTTTGCTCTTACAAACGTGAGAAGCTTGCTTGTATCCACATGTCTAAACTTGGATCTAAGCGTGGAATAGTTGTTTTTCCACACTTGAGATTGTGGGTGATGACCTGTGCTGTTAGATGGGTCTAATATGGTTATCTCGCCTATACTTTCTAAGTGTAGGGCTTCATGGAGTGGAAGTTTATCTCTATACATATATACAAATATACTTATATACTTGGTTGATGCCAAAAGATCTTATAAAAGAGAAATTTTCGGTCTCACCATTTGTGGTGCAAAGGGGTATTTTGAAAATTGGGGTATGTTTGTGGGGAGTATATATGTATATACAATCGATGCGTAAAGATCGTATAAGATCTGAAAAGTACTCATTCACGCAGGAAGATCAAGTATCCGGTTATATGGACCATAACGCGCATGGGAGCGTAATATACACATACCGTATATGTACGTACCGTGTACTGCGGCTAAGCCGCAAGATTACTTTTTATCACCTTCACAAACTCATTTATCTTGTCAGCATCGGTTTTACTTTCATCACACGCCCATTTTAAAACATCAGCGTAATGGGTTGAACGATGATAATCAATCATGTCATCATATGTTTTGAAGTTGGGTTTAGAAAACGTTACATATGAGCCATCAGCATCATCTGAAATTTGGTAACCGAGTGCTTCAACGAAAGCATAAACTGATTTGTTGATGTGTTTTTTCTGTTCTGTCTTTGTCATGTGTTTCAATTATTTAATTTATATCTGAATATAACATCTCTCTCCTGTGAAGCCAAACCTTAGACTATGTTATTGTCCTCTAAGGTATCAATAGCTATTTTGATTACACCTTGTAGGTAACCAATAATCCAATCCTTACTATCACCATTCTTAAACATCATGTCTGTTTCTACGATTTGGTTCTTCAACATTCCAGCTAAAATTGCTTTGTTACTTTTGTTCATGTGTTACTTATTTTTAATTATGACTAAATATAACATCAGGGCCGGGCGAGGCCAAACAGGAGGTTAATCACGATAACGTTGAGCGTATCGTTTTATTACCTCACTGCACTCATCTAAAGTCAAGCTATCAGCTAATCTGATCACCTCATCAGCAGTTTCATGATCACATTCACCATAGGCATTGATCATGTTGTTGCACTGGATTTGTAAATCAATCACTTTGTTAATCAAATCTTCTCTCATGTTCATGTGTTTTTAATTATACCTGAATATAACATCCCTCTCCCGCGAGGCCAAACAGAAGGGCACCTAGGTGCCCAAACTGCTCATAATTAAAAATAACACATACACACTATACTTTCTTCATAAACATAATCACATTTGTTGCTTCATCATAAACTGAATCATCATCTGTCTCAAATGCATCTTCTATGCTGGAATTGATTTCACTATAGATGCTATCTTCATCAATGTTTATATCTATAGTCTTACCATACAAATCAAGATCAATATACGATTCTATATCTACACCTGATCCTTTAACTGCTTCTTTAGCCGCTTCTAATGCTCGTTCTTGAATTGCTCGAGTATATTCAATCAATGAATCCTTTGTGAACGCGGCTGCTACTATACCTGTATTCAGCTCTTGTTTATTAGTGACCAATTGTTTGATCATTTGGTCTCGCATCCCTACTTGGTTGATGATCCATTCCATCATCTCACCATCCATTTCTACTTCTTTTAATACCGCTACAACTACGTTTGCAATGTTTTGATTTGTCATGTGTTTATATTTTTTAATTTATATCTGAATATAACATCCCTTCCCTGTGAAGCCAAACCTTAGTTTAGAATGAATTTATTTTTCTGAATGAATGCTCTAGCTGCTTTTAGGGCTTGTTGGCATGTGTTTCTATGACCTACTAGTATCATCATGTCAGCTACAATTTCATCCGCTTCAGCAGGTGGTAGTGGTTGATCCAACTCCATACTGCACAGCTGAATTGCTTCATCTGCTTCCTGAATGCCTTCTTTTGCAAGTTCAATTACCTGCTTTGCTTCGATCATCATTATGATATTCATGTTCATGTTTTTTAATTATGACTAAATATAACATCAAGACCCTGTGAGGCCAAACAAGTGGTTAGATCCACATATCATAAGCATACATCTCATGTGTCTTAATATCTGCGGTTATAACCAAACCATCACCACAAATTTCTTGTAGTTCTTTAATCCCTACACTTGTGAAAACATAAGAACCCCATTCATCATTTCTCTTGGCTACTACCCTACTAGTCAACCCAAGTGGATGAGGCATATATACTGGTTTGAAGTTTTTTGATTTACGAATTGCTGAAACGTACTTGTGAAAAGAATTCATTGCCATGTTGTTATCGTTTTTTAATTATGACTAAATATAACATCTCTCTCCCACAAAGCCAAACAAGAGGTTAAAGTTGTTTTTTAAGACGCTTTAGCTTTGCTCTTAGTTTTTTCTTCTCCTCCCTCCTAACACGTGGTCCATGATCATACGGGGTGAAACCTTCTGGGTAGGCCCAAGCGCTGATCCACTTTGTTTTATCGGTGTTGAGAAACTCAATTCGTTCCTCTATTGCCTTAATCTGTTTTTCTATTTCACTCATATGCTTTTAATTATATCTGAATATAACATCTTCATCTTGGGAGGCCAAACAGAGGGGGTCCATTTCTGGACCCTTCCTCTTATAATTAAAACACACACATGACTTATTGTCTCCAATGATCAACCCATTTACTTCTCCACCCTAATTGTTCTTGAGTTTTAATACGATGGCAATTACAACATCTTA
>OGWA01000065.1_pt1 | contig 10118 bp, 23 predicted proteins | sample 1575901 | NCBI WGS metagenome assembly OGWA01 (sample SAMN07581541, study PRJEB24739) | freshwater metagenome
GACAGCAGCCGAAACCGCTGTTGTTAAATACCTACAAGAAAACGGTTTCCCATACGCTGAACGTCGTGCGTTGCATGGCACAGCCGACAAGGGTGACATCACTGGTTGTGGGCCGTTGGTTTTCGAAGTGAAGAACCACCAGTCTTTTGATTTGGCTGGCTGGATTAAAGAACTAGAAGCTGAGATGGTCAACGCGAAGGTGGATACTGGTGCTGTGATCGCTAAGAAGCGTGGCACTACGAACTGTGGAGAATGGTATGCGATTATGCCGACCAGGGTTCTTATTGGTTTATTGAAGCAGGCAGGCTACTGATGGGTAAGCGTAAGACTTTATTTAACGAGTATCACATTTCGTATAACGGGGCAGAAACCAGATACTTGCGTGATTGGGTTATGGTAACAGGCTTTATTATTGGTATACCTGCTGCTATATGTACGATTATTTTCTCTTTGATTTTTTTAGTAATGCAAGTGGATAAGTATGACTGTAATAAGTTTGAAGTGAATACTGGTATTAAAACTAAGTATAAGAACTTTACTTGCTATGCCAATTACAAGGGTGACTGGGTTGAGAAGCAGAATATTATTCTTACTATTGAAGGTGGGAAGTGATGGGTAAACGCAAAGAACACTTAGACATCAACTTTCCGTATCGTGGATGGGATGGTGAAAATCTTGGTTCAGAATGGGATGTATCAGGAGTTTGGGTTATTACACATAGCCCACACCCTTACGTTGTTGTTGGTGCTGGTGATAGATACAGCACTAGCGGTGAGGCTGGAGCAGTTGTAATGACGGTTGAAGAAACACAAAAGTTTATTAACGCATTAAACGAGGCGTTGACACGAATAGGTCGTATGAAGGTGGTGCGTAATGGCTAATAGAACTAAGAAAGAATACACCGAACATGGTATGGGTATGTACCGATACCGTCGCTGTCGATGCGAAGTCTGTTGCGAGGCGATGTATCACTTCCGTAAGAAGTACCGTAAAACATCTGACAACTACAACAAGATGATTGATGCGACACCGTTGTTGAACTGGCTACGAGAGAACGGTCAGATCACACAGATTGATGGCAGCACTGCTCGTAAATGGGCAGAGCGTGGCTTGTCGGTGTACAGCATTGACAAGGTATGTATCCGTCTTGGGGTTCACCCTGTTGAGATCTATGGCAACCAGTTTTATCAGGGGTGTTTCAGTGACTGATGACATTGTGACCCGACTACGGGGCTATGACTTTATGCGTGACGGGGACATACCCGATATGATTATGTCCGAAGCCGCTGATGAGATTGAACGCCTACGGAAATTAACAAGCGAACTTGCTCAACTAATGATGCCGTTTGCAATGCTTATGACAAGCGAAGAACAAGAAAAAGTTATGAAGGCGGTGCGTGGTGGGTAGATGTACCTGTTCTTCACCGTCCTCATGGGAGTATGGACCTTGCGACTACTGCACTTCAACATGGTGCGAATACTGCGAGCATGACTCAGAGGACTGCCCCGATGACTGCTACTGCAACTGCAACGACAACAGAGAAGGAGAAGAAGATGACGAATGATTTCGAGGCGATAGCCAAAGAGCTTTACGAAGCCCTGATGGTGATGTGTCAACGGCGTGGTATCCACCATGACGATGTTGACCAAGTGCTTGACGCTAGGGAACACTACGAGGAAGCGATCAGTAGCCATGTTTGATTTTCTAGTGTTCATTGGATACACCGGTTTGCTTTTTGTGGTCGGTGTTTGGTTTGGAAGTCAAAAGTTTTGAGGATCGTAGTTACTCTTGACGAGTACGAGCTGGCTCATGCTGCAATGGCTGGTTCACAGCGTCGGATCTCGTCGATAATGAAAGAGCGACCACAGTTTTATGGTTCTGATGAACGTAAAAACTTTTGGCAGATAGACATTGTTGGCATGATGGCCGAATATGCAGTAGCGAAAGCGTTTGATCTGCATTGGCAGCCTGCCACAAATAAGAAACTGTCATCGCTGCCTGGTGATGTTGGTCACTATCAGGTGCGTTCAACGGAACATATTGATGGTCATTTGTTTCTTCACCCGAAAGATAAACCTGCTGACTATCTGTTGTGCATTGTCAAGCTGAACAAGGTTTTGTTGGCTGGCTGGATTAATTATCACGATGGTTTGAAGATGGGTGAGTTGAGATCGAAAGATACTTACTGGGTGAAACAATCTCACCTGAACCAGTTTGATTCGTGGGCTGACCGCATTGCCTGGTCGGATTCGGTTATCAGGCTAGACTGAACTAATCCGTTTTACATTTAGCGTGAGGAGATCTATGAACCCTTAACTGCCCTGTCCCCTGTCGAAAGGAAACCCATGCTGAAACGCATACTTTTAACAACAGTCCTAACCCTACTTATACCCACCACAATCGCTTCTAAGGCCACTGCAAGCCCCACAGAGACGAGCAAAGACATCGAAGCCCTCGTCATGCCTTGGAAGTTTTACAGGCGGCTTGCAATCTGTGAGACAAACCTCACCATCAACCACAACACCCGTTCGTACACCGGAATGTACGGGATAGCCAAAGGCACATGGCAACGCTGGAGTAATTCTTCATCAGCGAAAGGGAAAACCCCTATTGAACAAGCTCGCGTCGTAGACAACATCGCATGGCTAGGACACACCACCGACGGCGTATACAAATGGCCTGCGGGTCCTTGGGGCTGGGGAGCAATCAAGGCTAACTGCATGGGTCTACAAGGATTTATCTGCCGATCCCCACACAAAGCTGTACAACGCTGGAAACGAGGATGCTAATGTTATCCACAGCACAAGGGGGGCTATGGAAGCAGCGTCATACAGCATCACACAACGATTCTGGTCGCGTGTTGCTATCACCAACCCTGACAACTGTTGGGAATGGCAAGGCTCACTACGCGGCGACGGATATGGACAGTTCTACGCACAAGGAAAACACAGAGCAGTCCATCGGTTCGCACACTTCATCGCTACTCTTGAATGGCCGCCAGTTGTTCGACACAAATGCGACAACCGCCGGTGTTGCAACCCACACCACCTTGAAGGTGGAACACAGACAGACAACATGAGAGATGTTGTTGAAAGGGGAAGACATTACTATGCCAACAAAACACACTGCCCCAAAGGGCATGAATACACAGAAGAAAACACCTACCGGCGACCAGACAACTCAAGAGAATGTCGCACCTGTCGCCGTGAAAGAAAAATGGGCTTGTAAAAGCTGCGGAATTGCAGTAACTTTATTCGTGGCGGTAGCAACACCGCCGACACACATCTGCCGCAAAAAAGCGAACAGAATAATACAACTAAACAAAGAGGGGGATACCCAATGAGTAATACAATCACCGTGACCGGCAAAGTCGGTCAAGATCCTGAACTGAAGTTCACACCATCAGGTATGGCTGTACTGACATTTTCAGTAGCAGACACATACGGCAAAGACGACAAGAAAAAAACAACATGGCACAACATCACCGTGTTCGGCAAACTTGCAGAAAACGCCGCTAACAGCATCACACGCGGAACAAACGTCATCATTGAAGGACGTTTCGAACAAGACGAATACACCAAAAAAGACGGGACAAAAGGCAAAGCAACCAAGATCATCGCTAACGAACTTGGTGTGTCATGCCGTTGGAACGCATGGGTACAAGACCAAACCGACAAAGTTATGGCACAAGTCGGGGAATTGTTTCCTGGTGTAAAAGCAGTCGCACCTGACGAAGAATTCTTCTAATGAAAGTTCTCTCGCTGTTTTCAGGGGTCGGCGGGTTTGACATGGGGTTAGAAGCAGCAGGTATGACCACTGCTTTCCAATGTGAAATAGATAAACACGCACGATCCGTGTTGGATTACCACTGGCCTGATGTCCCGAAATGGGATGATGTCAGCACATTAACTGGCGCATACATTTTGGAACAAACAGGTGGTGTTGATCTTGTGGCATGGGGTTCACCATGTCAGGATCTTTCGTTGGCAGGTAAACGAGCTGGTTTATCAGGTGAACGATCAGGGTTATTCCATGAAGGAATACGAATCATTAAAGAGTTAAGGGAGTTATCAAATGGAAAATCACCAACCTGGTCTATTTGGGAGAACGTCTACGGGGCATTATCTTCCAACCGAGGTGCAGACTTCGGGCAAGTCCTCTTCGAAATGGATGAAGCAGGGGCGTGTTTCTCGGAGTGGGCAGTCTTGGATGCTCAATACTTCGGAGTCCCCCAACGACGGCGACGGGTGTTCGTCGCGTCTTGCTTTGATCCTCGAGTCAGCGAGCGTTGTGGATCGCCGTTACTTCCTGTCTCCGAAAGCGTGTCAAGGTATCTTGCGCCGCGCATCACGCAGAGGGAAAACACTTCCACCGAGACTACAGATAGCGTTGGAACAGGTAGCCAATGGGCTGCCGGATCAACAGACAACGACATCTTAAGAACTTCTGTTACAAGTAAATGGCATAAGGGTACTGGTGGACCTTCGGGTTCTGAACATTACAACCTTGTTGTTGAAGGTGTTGCGTTCCCGATTCAAGATGGTCATGACATTGAAAAGAACCAAAACGGTTTAGGTGTTGCAGAAAACGGCGAACCGTCATACACATTGGATCGCACCGGTGGACAGGCAGTTGCTTATTCAATTCGTGAAGACGCTAAAGCAAACAACTTCTCAGCAACAGAGATAGAAACAGCAAGAGCGTTACAAGCTTTGCAACCATCAGTGCAATCACACCATGCACAAACATTCATTACACAACCGTTACTTCTTGATGGTCGCCGTGTTGATGATGTGCGTGTCTATACCGAACCAGTACAAACCCTTCAGGAACGCATGGGGACAGGTGGAAACAATGTCCCTGTTGTCGCACAAGAAACTTATGTTAAGTCGCGCAGGGCGCAAACCTCTGAAGATGTAGAAACATGGGTTGAATCAGATGTCACCCCAACGCTGAATGTGTTTGATGTTGGAGACACACGCGCAACCACAGCGATTATTGAGCAGCAACCTCAAGCAATTTCCTACGATGGCTATAACCAAACCATTGAAGAAGATATCCATCGTTCATGGCGAATCGGTCGAGACTCAAGCGACTTCGTGGTGGATCTACGAGAACCCACATTGATAGTTCGCAGACTCACACCATTAGAATGTGAACGACTCATGGGCTGGCCTGACAATCACACAGCCATCGGTATCAACGGGACAATCTCCGACACTAACCGATACAAAATGTGTGGCAACGGAGTAGCGTCACCAGTCGCTCAATGGCTAGCAAAACACATACTCGCCAATGGCTAGACGCAAACGTATCACAGCAACAGAATGGCTAGAACAAAACCCATACCCCACACAAACAGCGTGTGACCACTGTGGGACAGTGATACGCGCACTCCAACGCTGGACAGAACAAGAAACCAGTGCTTGTGGGTGTGCGTGTCACTGGGCTAAACGCTACGACAAAGAAAACAAGATCGGGAAATGAGACACTGGACAGAACAAGCAGCCTGTATAGGCGCACCAACAGAAGTATTTTTCCCCGAAATACCTACTGGTGACATTCGCCGTCTTCATTGGATACCCGCTAAACAATACTGTGACCGTTGCCCTGTGGTCGATCAATGTCTCGCCTATGTTCTACCGTTCGAGGCACAAGTGAATCGCCGTGACGGATACTGGGCAAATATGACACCTAGAGAACGCGAACAGTATGTTCGCCTGGAAGAACGCCTGAAACGGAAATAGTAAAAACCCTACCTAGCGGAAGGGGAAACACTAGGTAGGGCCGATACCGATGATAGCAGAATAAAACTAGGTTCGTTTGACAACCTTGTAATGGTCACGATAATAGACTGAACAGTTCATAGCGGCATACTCAGCTGCTTCGCGTGTCGGAAATACTTCAGCTTTCATTCCAGTGCTAACCCAACGCCACACATCATCTGTGTGGTACGCGAACCATCTGATAGGTCGCCCCGATACTGACACTTGCGCGATTATCCACCCGTCATGGCCTTCACCGGTGCGTGGGTTGCCGGTGATCGTGCGTGGTCGTTCCGATGGTGGGGTTAGGTATTCGCGTAGCGTGTCGCGTATATATCTGATCCTCAAAATGGTTCGGAATCGAAATAGTGAGGGTCACGCCCATTGCACACTGGGCATAGATCCTGGTCACCATCGTAAAACCAACCTTCGGAGAATCGCTGCACTCTTGCGTCTGTGGTGGTGATCTTTCCGACACTGGCTATCTGTGACTCCCCTAGGCATTTGTCACAGTAGAGTCTGATTCGTAGCCCCATCACTTCACCTTGTCGTAGTTGTTTGTTCCACTTAGCCACAACCAGGCGATGACTGGGGTTAGCAATAACGCTAACAGTGGGGAGTGTTCAACGATGCCGGCAGTAGCAAACAACCCGATGAAACCTAGCCAACATTTCAACTTGTAGCGTGGTTCTCGTTGTGGTATCCCTCTTCGAGCTTTCACAGAAGCTCGCCGTTCTGCCAATGTTGGGGGTATCTGTCGCCCTCTCATGGTGGGGTGATTAGGTGAATACTTCACTGCCTTACTCCTTCCAAGTAGGTCACGATAATTTCGTCGTCACTGAACACGGCATACTCGACACACTTACGGCAAGCCATACCTGAACACTTAGTTTCGCTAGTTGTATAATGGTATTCAAGTCGGCGTAGCCCGTCAAATTGGTCGAATTCGTCAGCATTTTCCCAGTCGTCACCACGACAGAATTCGCAATTAGTAGGTAGATTACTCATCGTGTGACCCGCTTACCTTGACACTTGCGGATAAATTGGGGGGCAGCATTGCGAACACTGGCAGGAGTTGACTCAGGTATATCCCAACCCATTGTTCCGTCTTCGTACATAACGCCACGATCAGTTAGTTTTATAGTTTTCAAATATTCGGGTACTGCCCATACGCCATGAGGTCGTTGAGAATCCCATTCTAAAACCCAGTTTCCTATTCTTTTTGTTTTCATTTTTTTACCCCTTCTAGGTATTTGTAATTCTCGCCCCGATGGTGAGAATTGTGGGCTAGCCAGGACTCGAACCTGGCGAGACAGCCAACTGTCTAGCCCCACCGTGTCACTGTTCTTCTATCTCCCATCCCCACAAGATCGGGTTTCTTGCGTCTTCTGCCCCGATGTATTTCAAGAATCGTTGCATAGTCATTCCGTCTTCTTCTCGTATGCGCTGCACAAAGTCGGCAGGGTTCGAGTTAAAAAGTGAGTCGCGTTGCGCTTGTTCTAGCGTGTCGTATGTCCCCGACTGTAGCCAAGTCGCCTCGTTATTCGCCGTAAGTGTGACCGTGTAAACAGACATTTCCTATCCTTCCGTTGCCATAAGTCGGTCAATCCATGTTTCTACCTGTTGGGGATACATTGCCCATTCTTTTAGTGCGTCACTTAAATAATCGGCCTCTAAATAACCCAGTCGAACATTCTTCGCCATAGATACGCCGTAGTTATCTTCTGACCAACCGATAAGGTCTAGCATGAGATTAAATGGGCGTTGGTCATGGTCAAAGTTCAATGACCATTCAAATAATGCTTTCACTTCTTCGGGGTGGTTCTTAGTTTCATCTTCTAAGAATTCCCACAGGTTTTGTGGCCGTGTTTCTGTTTCCATGTTTCCTCTTCTGTTTGTGGGGCTTGCGCCCCGTTGCTAACTGTTTAACAAATTGTCGGGCCTTCGTCAAGGCTTTCGCCCCGATACTGATCGCCCCAATTCTGCTGGAAAAGTGTTAGTAATCTTTTCCCCACCGAACCTGGTTATGAGCTGAGCAGCCGAACCAGGTTCGATAGGCACTAGATCACTTTGCGCCGATAAGCGATAAAGGCAGATTCGCCAGATAGGTGAGTAGCAACCCTTGATAGTTCAGAAAGTCGCTAGCGAGTTGATCTTGTTCGTCTTGCGTGAGACTGTCCCACAAGTCGGGCGAGTGTACTGCTACTGCCTCACTTGTCGTCATCATTGCCTCTTCCATGAAGTGAAGAGATTCAAGGTAACAGCGTGGGCAACGGTCACAGACTGTAAAAACTGAAGTTTCCCCACAGATCAGACAAGGCTCACCGTGTGAAGGTTGTAGTTCTTGCATGATTAGTTCTAGCGCGTGGTTTTGTAGTTCTTCATTCATGTCGATCACCATGCAAGGAATACATGACCATTATCGGAGTACCAATAATCGTGTTCCCAGTCTCGCGCTACTGCCTTGTAGTCGATGTAGTTGGTCAAGTGTTCGGGAATGTCGTTTGTTTCTTCGAATGTTTGCGCCACGAATTCTTGGAAGGTTTGCCACCAACCCCGATACGCATCACGGAAGTTGGTGATCGTTTGCGCGTCATATTCCATCATTTCGTTTTCGTGTTGGTTTTCGAGATAATCCCCGAACGCTTCCCATTCGTTGTCATCGAATTCTTGTTCTTCTTCATGCCATTCGGCAAATGTGTAGGTGGTCATTTATTTTTCCTCTTCTGTTTGTGGAATGGTTGTTCATTCCCCACACTCCCCGAACCGTTGAAGATTCGGAGAATGTAGGCAGGGAACAACTAGCGAGCGTGTCCGTTCCATGTTGGTTGTTCGAACCACATCGAAAGCACATCGAAATAAACAAACATGGCTATTTCGTAGGCGCGTGAGTCTTCTTCGGGGGTTCGCCCGAATCGATCACAGAAAATAAACTCCGACACAGAACCTATGCGTGACTCCCACTCTCGTAGTTCAGAAATGAAACAGATAGGGCAGACAGTCAAACCCGATTCACAATCAAAAACTTCAGTCGTTCGATCACAGTTTTCACACTTGCCCCGATATGTCGGGTTTTGTTCAATGACTTCTAATGCCTTTTCGCTTGCTAGTGACGCGATTAGTTCGTGACTCATTTTGTTCCCTCTTCTTTCTTTTTGATCATTTCGGAAAATTCCAACATTCCTACGCGCCAATCGTGGACTAGTTCAATTAGTTCATCGAATTCGATTATGAATGGGTATTCATCGACAAACCAATCTGCACCCCCAAAATGTCCGACTTCTTCCGAAATTTGTTCCATCGTTTGCGCTAGTTCTTTGACTAGTTCGGCAACTTTCTCGATCTTGCTCATCGTGTTGCCTTTCTTTTCATCGTGTTTCCATTGCCCATGACACAAGAAGACGACAAGAAACAATTACTCTCTGTGTCTTCGTGTAACCACTTACCTTGTGGGTCACTCCAATAGATCGAATCTCCACAGTCGTCACACAGCGCATAATCGGGATCTATCTGCCATGTCCAACCACTTAAGAAAAACTGTCCTTCTCCCAAGTCGATCACTTCGTCATCGAAAGAAACTCCCGACTCCTCTTCTATCTTTTCGTTCGTGTACCACTCACGAATTGTTTGTAGTTGTTCGGCATTAAATATCGGTTGTTCCCAACCGTTCCACTTTTCGCCACCATTCAGAAAACCATCACAATCGACAGTTAAAAACTCGTCAAGACAAACCTTCATATTCATTACCTTTCTAATTCCGTTGGCAATGAAATGATCTCGCCGTCACCCAACGCATGAACCATGAGAAGGTTGATCGCGTTAATCAATATTTGTTTCTTTTTCTTGCTTTTTTCTTTTAACGCCATTTGCGCTAATTCTTGAATGACTTCCTTAATGGTCATTACTTTTCCCTCTTCTATTCATGTCGGACTCATTCCCGACAACCCCCATTTAATCAAACCGTATAACAATTTGCAAGGACTCAAACAGAACCACAAACAACCAGGACAACCCCCACAAAAAACCGGCACACCAACTAGCAGACAGCTCAAGACGCCCACCAACCAAACACACAGAAGATCACAACAACACACCGAACAAGACAACAAGGCTGCACGGTCACCCGATGACGAAAACAGTCACCCGATTTTTTTGTAATGCCCCGATGGTGGGTGGGGGTGGGGGTGGTTCGGCTTGCCCATAATCGTTGTTATGTAATTTTCCGTGTCCTACTAAGGCTATCGTGACTGGGAAACAGGGGTTTACGAAAGTAGGACTAAGTGATCCGGTTATATCGTGACTGGGAAACGATCGGAAGAGCACACGTCTGAACTCCAGTCACCGGCTATGAT
>OGWA01000066.1_pt1 | contig 10110 bp, 11 predicted proteins | sample 1575901 | NCBI WGS metagenome assembly OGWA01 (sample SAMN07581541, study PRJEB24739) | freshwater metagenome
GTGGTAAGCGTAAAGATTATTTTACTGGTGCTTTGCCTTGGCCACAGAAGGGTGATGCAGTTTCTTTACCTTTAGGTTCTTCTGCTCCTGTTAAGTTTACAGGTACTCAAACGAGTTCTTTGCATCCGCACCTACGTCATCGCCGTGTACGATGGCACAAACACTGTTGCTTACGCCTTCAACGGTCGCGTTGGTGGCCTGAAGTGGGACATGTCCCCCTCGGCTGAAGGCAAGTTTGAGTTCACCGTGCACCCGGTGGGCGGCAGCAGCTACGGCTGGTCGAACAACACCTGATAGGACACCATGACGACAATAAAAGACAGCAACGACCTTTTGAGCTTTCTGGTAGGCCAAGCCGGTTCCCGCAAGGACTGGTTTGGCTTTACCCAACAGCGCATTACGGCTGTTGCATTGGCTCACGAAATCGCAGCAAATCATGCGGACAAAATGACGCCTAGCGAGGCCGTCAATTACGCCATTGATTTGAACCAAGAGATTTACAACAAGATTATCAACAACAGGAAATGACATGACACGCCTCGGCGCAGCATTTAAAAATTCACAAGACCTGCGAGTCAAGACGTTTGAGCTTGCAGGTCAACTCTTCCGAGTTCGCATTCCCTTGACCAAGGAAATGACAGCGCTGGAAGAGCGAGTAGACCAGATTGATGACGAAGAGGCCGAAAAACGCTATCAGAAGCTGGTGGCTGGCTTTGATCGAAACGTCGAGACTGAAGGTGTTGTGTTTACCGACAACGATGTTTTGGTTGACGGCAGATCGACCCGCGATGTCGTAAAGGTCGGCCTTCAGTTTGAAAATCGAGTGGTTGAGTTCATCAAGTTGCTGGTGCCCGTGAATGGCACGCTTGACGATTTGACCTACGAAGAGATTGATGCGGAATGGCCTTTGTCAGTCCAGATTGACCTGATTGGCAAAATTGCCGACGCAATTCAGCCTGGATACAAGGAAGAGCGAAAAAACTAATTGGGGATGTCCACCGTCAAGCCAGGGCGTATGTTTACGCTCACGGTGGATGCCCTGATGATGTCCCGCTGGATGACATGCGGGCCATTGAAATCATGCTGGCTGATGGTATGCTTGGACCCAAGGCGGTGCTTCTGGCCTTGAGTGCATTGACCACAGGCAACTTGAACTCGAAAATACAAAAGACGGCAAGGCCATTCCGCATGGAAGATGTCTTGCCCTCAACACATGATTACATTGTTCCACCTCTGACAGAGGAACAGAAGCGAGAGCAGGTCAACAACAGCTTGTTGTCCTTCATTGCCATGAAACCAGGGTCGGAGGCTTACATAAAGGCTTGACATGGCAACTGAGATTTTTCGGATTGATGGCTTGGAGGAACTTGAGTCCAAGCTGTCCAGTCTGATGGCTCTTGGACGAGCCGATACTGTTGCCCGTCAAACCTTGGTCAGAGCGGCCAAAGGCGCTATGGAGCCCGTTTACAACGAGGTTCTGACCACTGTGCCCGTTGGCAGCAAGCCTCGTGATGAACGAAACCCCTTCCACATGAAGGACACGGTTTCTATCACGGCAAGAATCCCCACGGAGAACGATAGAAAATCTACGATGGTCAACCAGACCGACGCGGCAATCGCAATCGTATCTGTCAAAAAATCGGCAGTCTCTCTTGCTCAAGAGTTCGGCACCACCAAAATCCCAGCACAGTCTTTCTTGCGTCCTGCCATTGCAAAGCACAAGGACAATGTTGTGACGCTATTCAAAGCCGACTTGGAAGACTACATCCGCGAAGTGGCTAATAAGCAAGCGCGAAGGAAATAAAAATGGCTTCTCAATATCTTGCTCGTCTTGGCATTGTTCTTGGCGTTGACAGCGGTGAGCTTGTCACAGGCATCGACAAAGCCAAAAAAGAATTCAAGCAGTTTTCCAATCAGGTTGAAAAAGATACCAAGGCTGCTTTGCGCGAGGTTTCTGCGCTCAAGGACGCCACGGAAGACTATGGCCGTGCGTTGACCAAGGTTGAGCAAATTGAGCGTGAAATCAGCAAAGGCCGATTCATGTTCGCTTCTCAAAACGTCAAGGACATGCTTCGCGCAGAAGCAAAAGCCTATGACGAAAAAGCCGCGTCCATGAAGAAAATGAACGGGGCTCTTTCGGAGCAGCAAAAACTGGCGGTCACATATCAGGTCACTGACTTTTTCACGCAGATTGCCAGCGGTCAAAACGCCATGATCGCCTTTATTCAGCAGGGCGGTCAGCTTAAAGACACGATGGGCGGGGTTGGCGCGGCCTTGCGTGCTGTTGCCTCTGTGTTCACGCCTTTGCGAATCGCTGTGGGTGGCGCAATCACTTACATGGCTGGTCTTGCGTATGCCATGTATCAGGCCCAAGTCGATGTTGACAACTTCAACAAGTCGATTGCGTTGACCGGCAATTATGCTAGTCTGACAGTTGAGAAATTCCGCGATCTGTCGCGTGAAATGGCGAGCGCAAGCAACACATCCATCAAGGACGCCAAAGACGCCTTGACTGGCCTTGTGGACTCTGGAAAGTTCACCTCTCAGTCGATTGATGCCGCTCAAAGGGCTGTGCTGACTTATGCTCGTGTGGCTGGCGTTTCTGGAGCCGAGGCTTCCAAGGCCCTTGCTGGCGCTCTCAGTGGCTCGGCTTCTGAGGCCAAGAGCCTGAACGACAAGATGAATTTCTTGACGTTGGAGCAATACAAAAACATTGAGGCGTTGAATGCCGCTGGCAAAAGGCAAGAAGCCGCCAGGGAGGTTGCAATTGCATTGACAACCAAACTTGAGCAGCAGGCCGTCAGCGTCGGAGCGTTGCAGCAAAAGTGGAAAGACCTGACAAAGACTGTTAGCGATTGGTGGGAAAAGACAAAAGAGGCTTTGGCTGGCCCCACCATTGAGCAAAACATTGATGCTCTTGCAAAGCAGATCGAAGACCTCGAAAAGCGCATGAGCAAGGACACTTGGTTCAACCGCATGTTTGGCGCGGGGAACGAAAAGAACCTTGCTGCCATGAAACAGCAGCGCGAGGCGTTGCTGGAGATTATCCGTCTTCGCAACAAATCTGCCGCTGCAAATGATGTCGGCGATAGCAAGCCTGAGATCGACGATTACGCATCTGCTGGAGGCATTGCTAAGGCCAAGCAAATTGCTTTGGCAATTTCTAAGGCTCGCGCCGAGATCACATACCAAAGAGCAATTGCTTCTGCCAACGAAATACAAAAGCTGGAGCTTGAGTCTCAAAAAGAGATCAGCGAAAAGCGTGCTGAGTACGCCAACCGATCAGAGGAAGAGAAGCGAGCATTTGCAAAAGAGCTTGAGGAAAATCTTGCGGCAGACATCTTGGCAATTAACATCAAGACGCAAGAGAAGATTCGTCAGGTTCGCGTTAAAAACATGGTTGCTCAGTATCAGGAAGAGCAGCGTGCTTTTGAAGAGTCCGAGGCTGCAAAGACTGCTGAGGCTGAAAAAACAAATCAAGCTCGCAAAACTCTTGGCCTGAAATACTACGAGGAAGAACGCAACCTCATGCTTGAAGCCAAGCGCATCAACATGGAAAAAGACATGGTTGGCGCAAGCTCCAAAGAGCTTCAGATTGCTCAGTCTCGCCTTGCGCTCGAAAAAGAGTTGCGCGACATCCGCGAAAACACCAATATTGACGACACAGACAAACAAACCTTTGAGGCGAATGCAAAGCGAAACCAAGAGCTAAGGGAATCCAACTATCAGCTTGCCGAGTCTTTGAAGTACGTCCAAAACACCTACGATGTTATGTGGAGCAACATGTCCACGGCCATCGAAAACTTTGTACGCACTGGCAAACTCAGCATCAAGGATTTCACGCGCAGCGTCATTCAAGACATGCTCATCATGGAAATGAAGCTGCAAGCCATGAGATTGATCCGTGGCCTCATTGGCTCATTTTTGAGTCCTGGTACAAGTCTTTCGCAATTTGAGTATGCAAAGATCAGTGGATATGCCGATGGCGGAAGCCCGCCAGTTGGCCGTCCCAGCATTGTTGGTGAGCGCGGCCCAGAGCTTTTCATCCCGCGCACTGCTGGCACAATCGTTCCCAACAATCGACTGTCTGATGTGATGGGCGGCACAACCAACGTGACCAACAACTACATCAACGCAATCGACGCCAAATCGTTTGAGCAGCGCCTTCTAGAAAGCTCAAGCACGATCTGGGCTGCAAACACCTACGCAAACAAATCGCTTGCTTCTAACGGGAGAAGGGCATGAGTTTCCAGACTATTTTTGAGATTCAGCAGTCCATGTCGGTTAACAACCGTCGTGTGGTTGGTCAGCAGATTGCTCGCTCTGGTTTCCTGACCACTGCTCAATATCTGACCGCCGTGCCGTGGGTCTTCACCATCGTGCCGCACAACTTTCTGTACTATCCAGATGCGCGTGCGGTCATTCAAGCAATTGACAACAAAGATCGTCAACTGCCAGAAGTCATTTCGTTTGCGAGCAGCAACCTTTCTTGGTTTGTCAAAATGCAAGGTACGGCCACTGCTGCGACTTTGAACGGCACTCCGACTCCGAACACGCAAACTCTGAACCTGACCTCAAATGGCACATTCAAAGCTGGCGACTTTATTATGATTGACGGCTACACCTACAAAGTCACGGAAGATTCTGCTGGCTCTGTGGTGACTATTCATCGGCCATTGATCGGCACGCCTTCATCTGGTACAACTGTGTACATGGGGACACAATGCACGTTCAATGTCGTGGCTGAAAAATGCCCGACATATACCCTTACGCCGATGACCAATGGCGCTTACGTCAATTGGGATGATGTATTTGTTTTTAGGGAAGACATCACATGACAACCATCAATGCTGTAAATAGTTCAAGCATTCGTCATGCCGAATTTGTGCGATTGACAGTTGGAGTTTTGGGCACCGTTTATACATTTTGCAACGCCGCAGCACCAGTAACTGTAAACGGGATCACATTCTCAAATCTTGGCGTGCTTTTGAATGTTGGTGATGTTCAGCGCGAAATGCGCTCAACAAGCGATGATATGACGATTGCCGTGACTGGCATTGATCCTACCAATGTTTCGATCATCTTGAGCAACGACATCAAAGGCTCGCTGGTCGAGGTTTGGCGCGGCTTTCTGGACTCTAATAACCAGATCATCACAACGCCCACGACTCAGTTCTTCAAGCGATACCAGGGCATCATCAACAACGTGTCCATCACTGAGGATTTCAACACTCAGATGAGAACTCGTATTGCGACATGCTCAATCTCGTGTTCCTCTATGCGCCGAGTGCTTGAAAACCGACTTGGCGGCGTCAAGACAAACCAAAGCAGTTGGCAATTCCTTTACCCTGGCGATGTGAGCATGAACCGTGTTGCCACGATTGCCAACACCTACTTTGATTTTGGCAAGCCGCCGCAGCAGCAGACACAAGCGACAGATACGACCACATCAACAGTCACATCAATAGATGACCGGCCATAAATGATCCGACTTGCAACAAGATACGACATCCCAAGACTCTTGGAGATTGTTGAGGCTTACGCCTACGAGAACCCAATTAAGGCTCTTGGTGAGCGGCACAATCACTTCCCAAGATATGTGGAAGAGCTTTTGTTCAGCATCATCGCTGGTCGAGGGTTTATCTACATTGACGATAACATGCGCGGGGCCATTATTGCCATCAAGCAAAGCAATATTTGGTCCCCAAAGGTCAAGGAACTCAATGAGTTGCTTTGGTGGGTTGAGCCAGAACACAGGAACGGCACCATTGGTGGAAGGCTGTGGAAGGCATTTGACAAGAGAGCCGAAGAAATGCTGAAGAATGGCGACATTGACTTTGTTGTTACCAGCATTTCGGCAAATGGTCCGTTGATTGATTACAGGAAGCGCGGCTACAAGCCTTTGGGTGCCGCATTCGTGAGGGAATAAAAATGGTTGGAACTCTAATCGTAGCAGCAGCAGCAGGCACAACAGCAGCAGGTGTAGCTGCATCCTTTGCTTTGACTGCTGCTGCATTTGCGGTCAACTTTGCCGTTTCAGCAATTGTTTCTCGTGTTTTTGGTCAAAGCCAACAAGGTCCACAAGACAGTGGAACTCGTGAGCAGGTTCCTCCATCAAATACAAATGCTGTTCCGATTGTGTATGGCAAGGCATATCTTGGCGGCACTTTTGTTGATGCAGTCCTGACAACCGATCAACGTAGGATGTACTACGTTATGGCTGTGTCTTGCATCAGCCCTAATGGTCAGTTCTCTTTTGATCTGACTGACATGTATTATGGTGATCGCAAGATTGTTTTTGACAACACAGAGCCTGGGAAAGTTGTAAAACTGATTGATGAGGCTGGCAACGAAGACACAAAAATTGCTGGCAGTCTTTTCATTTACTGTTTTACATCCAGCGCCTCTGGTGTGATTACTCCAATCAACAGCAGCGGAACTTTGCCTGATGGCATCATGTCTGCGGCTAATGGTGTGCCTACAAGTCTTGTGTGGCCTTCTTCTGGTCGTCAAATGAATGGCTTGGCTTTTGCCATCGTGGTATTGAATTACAGCACTGATGCTGGAACCACAAGCCTTTCGCCAATCACTTTCTATTGCAGCCAATATCTAAATGGCACTGGCGTTGCAAAGCCAGGGGATGTTTGGTACGACTACATCACAAGCGCAGCTTATGGAGGCGCTGTCAATTCCGCATTTGTTGACTCGGCATCTGCTGCTGCGCTGAACACATATTCAGATGAGGTCATCACTTACACTCCCTATTCTGGAGGATCGTCCACTCAAGCCAGATACCGCATCAATGGCGTTATTGATGCTGGACAGACTGTACTGAGCAATCTCGACAAAATCATGTCGTGCTGCGATAGCTGGATGGCATACAACGCAGCCAATGGGCAGTGGTCTGTTGTAATAAACAAAGCTGAAACTGCCGCATATTCGTTTGATGATGACAACATCATTGGCGATATTCGTGTAAGTGCAACTGATATTACACAATCAATCAATCAAGTAGAAGCCAAATTTCCAAACGGTGCGTCACGCGATCAACCAGACTTTGTAAATCTTGCAACGCCAACTGGTCTACTGTATCCAAATGAGCCGGTAAACAAATACAGCATCACCTATGACTTGGTGAATGATAGTGTTCGTGCTCAATACCTTGCGAATCGCATTCTTGAACAAGCACGCGAAGATTTGATTGTCAGCTTCAACACAACCTATTACGGCATTCAAGTTGATGCAGGTAATGTTGTAAGTGTGACCAACTCAAACTATGGTTGGACAAACAAGTTGTTCCGTGTGGTCAAGGTCAATGAGGCATCTTTGCCTGATGGGTCGCTTGGCGCTCGCCTTGAAATGACTGAATACAGCGCGGCTGTGTATGACGATGCCAGCATCACTCAATATACGCCTGTGCCCAACAGCAGCATTCCCAGCGCAATTTACTTCAGCGCGTTGACTGCTCCAACGGTTGTGGCAAACAACTACAACGTCACTCCAGCCACATTCACTGTCCGCGTAACCATCCCAGCGACAGGTCGAGTCACTTATGGCACTTTGTACTATGCCACCTCGGCCACGCCGCCTGATTACGGCTGGAAGATTCTTGCCACGGCAAATGCGCCGACAGGAACCGCTGCAACAAATGGCGCAACATACGACTTTGCCAACCTTGTGCTTGCTGGCGGCACTTACTATTTCACATATATTGTTGGCAACGAGCTTGGAGCATCTGGCAAGTCGCCTGTCAGCAGCGCATTCACATGGTCGCCGGTCAACAGTGAGTCTGCTAATGTTGCCTACCTTCAAAGTGAAATTGACAGCCTTTACATTGATGTTGGCAGCAAGATAAGCACCACTGGCGAAAATATCTTGTACGGAACGATTGTTCCAGAAGACAGTGGCGGCATCAGGGCTGGAACAATTACATGGAATTCGCTTGGTCAGCTAACTGGCGGTAGTGGCATTGCAATCACTCAGGCTGGCATTATTGGCGCAAAAAGTGGTGTAGCCACATTTACGTTGGACCAATCTGGAAATGCCCTTTTCGCTGGAGACATTAACACTGAAGGCGATGCTTATTTCCAAGGAGCAAACCCCGCTTCATTTCAAGTGCGAGTTGGAAATCAAACCTACAACGTAGACTATTCTTCAAACTCTGCTGCTCTAACATCTTCTCCTGGCAACATTCGTGGTGGTGCTGTTGGCTATTCTTACTCGGTAAACAGTGCTGGCAATGTTGGAGTTATTGGCGTAGCTCGTAATGGAGTTAATTGTCCAGGTATCGGTGTTGTTGGTGATGGGGATTCTTTTGGCGGCTTTTTCAGCGGCATTGAAAGAGGATTAATTTGCTATTCAACCGGCGGTCCAAACATCGCTCTTGAGATTCAATTTGCTGGACAGTTCAAGTGGAACAACTATGTGATTCCAGCGCCAACTGGAGACACAACAAAATTCCTCAGAAATGACGGCACATGGGCTATCCCTCCTGGCGGCGGTGGCACTGGAACAGTTACTAGCGTCAGCGGCACTGGCAACGTCTACGGATTGACTCTGACAGGCACTGTCACAACCAGCGGAAGCCTAACGCTTGGCGGCTCATTCAATACCAACAGCATTCCAATTTCTGCGATCAATCTGTCTGGTCAAAATATTGTTGCAAGATTGCTTGGAACTTCAGGAGCTACCAGCGGAGTCACTGATGTAACTTTCAGTGGAACCCTGACTGGTGGCGCGGCAGGAACTGTAACTTGGACGATGGGAGCCAGCACTGCGGCCATCAACATCAACGTCACTTCTGACCAAAGGCTTAAAAAAGACATCAAAGACCTGTCTTTTGGCTTGGACTTCATCAAACAGCTTCGCCCTGTTGAGTTCAAGTGGAACCATGAATTGTTCGCGCATTACGGCGCAAAGCAGGCTTACGGCTTTCTGGCAAATGAGGTCGAGCAGATTGTTGGCGAGGATACAACGATGGTTACAACCATCGAGCAAGGCCCGCTGGAAGGCTACAAATCTTTCAGCAACGACGGCATTGTGGCGGCTTTGGTCAAAGCTGTTCAGCAGCTTGAAGAAAGAATTGCCGTCCTCGAAAACAGGGTATAAAATGCCCAAAACAAGACAGCATTGGACCGTGGGAATCACGGATGTTCTTACTGTGTACAGGGAACTGTCATGGCTATCTTTAACAAAAACACGCTGGCACAGGTCAGCGGTTTTGACAATCCTATTTTGGCTGGTGAACTTGTTTGGGACCAGCAAACTTACTGGAATCTGTCATTTCAAGCAAGCGGCGTTCCTGTCAATTTGACTGGCGCAACCATTGACGCGCAGATCGTGCGCCGTCAGCTTTCTAATATTACCGACACGCGCAATGGTTTGACGTTCGACATTTCGGACTACACGCCTACGCCCCCGGCAATTCCTCTCACGGTTACCAACATCAACGCTTCCGCAGGCACCTGCACGCTTGTGATTGACGCTGGCGCATGGTCGCTGATGAGTACGGACCCTGAGCTTGAAATCAATGCTCAAAACCCCGTTGGTTACTCTGGTCGAGTCAAGCTGTCTTTCCCGGCGACCCAGACAAACCCGCCTGATGACATGATTATTTTCTTGCTCTTCATCGTCCGCTCTGACGGCGTTGTTGTGTTGTGAGGTGACGTATGACAAGTGCATTGGTTAATGGTGTCGGTGGTAGCAATATCAGCCTTGAGGTTGTGCCTCAGCCGCGAGTGGTCGTAACGATTGATCGTGGTGTGGCTGGCCCTCAAGGTCCGACAGGCCCCTTGGGGCCAACTGGTCCGCAAGGTACTGGCATCAATATGAAGGGAACCGTTGCAACGGTCAATGACCTGCCTGCAACTGGCAATACGGTTGGCGATGGCTATGTGGTGCTTGCCAATGGTCATGTTTATGTTTGGAGCGCATGATGGCATGGGTTGATTCTGGATTGGCAAATGGACCCGCAGGCCCAACTGGTTCTGCTGGAACAACAGGCACCACCGGCCCCACAGGCGCTCAAGGAACTGGCGTCGAAATCAAAGGCACAGTTGCCACGGTTGGCGATTTGCCTTCTTCTGGCAAAATCTATCGTGACTGGGAAAC
>OGWA01000067.1_pt1 | contig 10067 bp, 16 predicted proteins | sample 1575901 | NCBI WGS metagenome assembly OGWA01 (sample SAMN07581541, study PRJEB24739) | freshwater metagenome
TGTGCTTCAATTGGGTCGATGATATTCGTAGGCTGGTCAAGCAGAACGTGGTCTACAAGAATCTTGTTACGAACAAGGTACATCTGCTCTTCGTAGGACTTTGGTCGACCCTTAACCGCAACTGGTTCAGAGTTAACACCCGTCCAGTTTGGCGAAGGGATACCTGAGTTAAGGTAACGAACACCAATCTGCTTGAGCGATGGGGAAGTATAGAGAGGAATATCCTTAAGGGCATTCCACGTCTGGTGGAGGGATTTTGTGATTTCCTTGACGAGAGGGTCGTTGCTAATAGCTGCTTGGTCCGCAAGCGTCAAGGCTCCGTTAAAGTCAATAGCCATTTACTTAGCCTTTCCTACATTGTTTTGTTTCGGTTGATGCCCATCAATTCTGATAGACCCATCCGACGGGGGGATTGTTGTGTGCCACCAACCACTGGAGCTGCTGAACCCGCCTGAGATTGCGGGGTCGGAGTACGTTGACCTTGAACAACCTGCTTGGTAAGTTCTGGCACTAGTGATTGTTGAAGACTCTGAATTTGTTCGTGAACCATCCGTACTGCGTCTGATGGCTTAATGCCAGCATTCACTAGACTGTCCACCATATGATTTGCCTTCTGTGCCAACGGGTACATCTGGACTGCTTGTTCTCGTTCTCGCTGAACCATAAACTGACTAACTTCAGCCATAGCCTGTTCGTAGCGGAACTTCTGTAGTTCTGCATCAAGCTGTAGTTGAGCAGTAGCCGGGTCTATTAAGTCTTGAGATTCAAGTTCACGATAACGCTGTTTAATAGACTCTTCTTGAGCCTGAACCTGTTGCTGTTGAATAGCCCTTTGTAAGTCAGCAGCTGATTGAAATCCCTGCTGTTCAAACTGACTAATAACATCAGCCCACTTGTCCAAGCGTTCTGAATAAGACTTAGCCTTATCGTTTACTTCCCTAAACCTATCGTATGGGATAGGACCAGGTTCCTTAGTATCGCTGACTGGCTGTGACAGATAACCGAAGTCATCGTCATTTGTGGATTGCTCCACTGGGACCGTAGCACTATCGTTAACGCCTGTTGTGCTTACAGAATCAAGGTCGGCGGCTCCTCGAACTGCGTCCAAAATGGCGTTTCCAACGCCATAACCGTCTGACGCACCCGTTGATGAATCGGGTGTAGGTATCATCATCTCGTCTGACAAATTTATCGTACTCCTTATTTACACACTTGCCAACTATCCGTTGGCATTTGGAATGATTTGATTCTTAAGTTTTTCCTTTGAGATATCAACTATTCCCTTTGCAGCATCGTTCTCCTGAGTCAGGCGTGAACGCTCCCGCATCTTAAGAAGGTCAGCCTCAGTCTTAGCAGCGACTTGTGCTTGAGCCTTCTGTATATCCAACTGAGCAAGCATTTGAGCCTCCTCAGGGTCGAACCGTTTGACAGACTCAGCAGCAATCTGTTGTTGCTCCATCATCTGTTGTTGTGCCATTAGTGCTTGTTGAGCCATACCCTCTTCTTGCTCATTCAAGTGCTGAATAATCTTAGAAGTCTCAGGTATGTTGAGCATACTGATAACAAGCTTGTTAGTAGATGGGTCACCAGGGTCACCAAACAACCCCATCTGACGCATAGCCAAGACCTTCTGTAGTTTCTGGTCAGGACTATCTTCCATACTGGACCCCGGTACGTAGACAATACGATACTGACCACCATTACGAATATGGTCAAAGGTGATAACACCCTGCTCAATATTCTCGTAAGGATTAGATTCTTGGTCTACGTTACCAATGAATGGTGCAACACCAAACTGCTCTACAAGAGCAATTTCCCACTCTTTAATCTTGGCAGCTGATATCTCAATATCTGCACGTACATATGAATGCTGAGTGTTATCAGCACGTTGAAGAAGTTGGACAGCCTCAGCAGGTGTACCAGCAGGTGCTTGACCTTGCGATACATCATGCAATCCAGCAATATCCATCATGTCCTTCTCGATGTACTGAAGCATAGGGAATAAGTCACCACCAATACCAGGCGCACGAGAAACTACCGGAGGAGCAGAACCTGGGTTGTAGTAAATCTTCTTGTATGTCCTACTCTCATCATAGTAGTCATCACCCTTATGGTTAAAGGCATCAGCACCTACATTCGATAGACGCTGAACCATAACGTAGTCACGCTGTTGCTCAAACTGCTCAAGCATACGTGAGTACACTCGGTTATACGTCTGCTGTAGTGAACACAAGTCAAATCCTAGAGAGTGTCCATAAGGAGTACCTGAACGAGGTTGCCAACGTAATGGAATGAATGGAAACTCATCCTTCTTCTTGTACAACCAAGGACCAGCGTGAAGCAGTACAGAGTTGGTGCTAACTATGTATCGCCCTGATGGATACTGCTGTGACGGTTTTTCCCAGTACTCATATACAATTGCTGCACGTTTTTTAGAATCACTTTGTGCAAGTCGTGCTGTACTAGGTGGAACCCATCCGTTACCTGAACCGTTACCACCCTCAAGGTAGGAGTCAATATAGGAAGCGTTATTACCCATCAAAGCATCAGGGTTTACAAGCTTACCCATATCTCCATAGTTATCTACAAACCAAGAGAGAGGCTTTGCTGATGCGTGAATCAACCAGCGAACGTCAGCATCACGCTTTGCTGTTGGGTCTAGGAATACATCAAATGCTGGAAGAATCTCTTCCTTGACATCACCAATATTGATGTTCTCGTATCCTGTAATCTCGCCTGTCTCAGGAGAGAAGTAAGGCATGACCTGCTCACCCTTAGCATCCCAGTAAATCTTCAGGTAGGAAGTACCGCAGACACAAGCCCAGCGAACACGTTCCTTCAACTGAGTCTCACGACTAAACTTACGGTTGTAGTGACCACAAATGTGGTTTGCCTCATCCGAGGCAAGTAAGTCTCTTTGAGTGTGAGATAGTGGTACTGCTCGTGCGTCTGGTGCTACCTGAGTCAACTTACCTACAACACCATCAATCAAAGGACGCATCTTGTTGACTGTGATGTAACGGTTAGGTTCATCCTTATTCTGCAACTGAATCAGGTTACGAGTCTGGCTTGAGATACGGAACCACTGCCGTCCTTCAAAGAAGGCAATAGCCATAGCCCACTCAAGTTCCATCTCCTGCCTTGCTCGATAGGCTACATCAAACTGACCCTTTACAAACCTTACAATTTCTAACTTCTCTTCTGTTGGTGCTTCAGGTAATACCTTCCACTCATTAGAGTTGTGGTCAAGTGTGAGATTGTTATTATTGATGGTCTCATCATTCTTGAGTTCCGCTGCTCCAGGAATACCCTGAACCATACGTTTCTCAAAAGCCATAACCTTAGGTTCTGACTCATCCTGCATCTTCTGCTCTGCAAAAGAGACAAGCCCGGACATAACGTCCATTCCAACGGTATTCTTATTCCTTTTGCGTTGCAGTGGAAGCCTCATTAGATGTACCAATCCTTATCGTCCTGTTGCTTTTTTACAGGGATATTCCGACGTATACAGTGTAATTCATACGCAGTATACACACACGCACAACTCACTATAAGTGCAAGTGTACCAAAGTAAATGTTCATAGGTTTCACAAGTAGTCTTTTCTTCCGTAACCATCATCTGCCCATAAAGGCTTCCACGTCTGCATATCTGTAGTCTCAGGACATTTCACCGGATACTCACGCCACATCAACCCATACCTAAAGGAGTCAATAGCGTGGTCACTTCTAGTTCCACCATCAATATCTTCAGGGTCTCTAGGGTCAGCCATCGTATTACTTAGTTCACGTATTAGGTTAGGGCAACCATCACGCAATATACGTAACTTAGGCTTTACCTTGTCACCTTCAACCCTAGATGCAATCAACCACTCTTTAACTCTACGCCATCCTGCTTTACGGTCTTTGACTGCCCTTACACAAGGCAATCCCTTCTTCCACCATATCTCTACAGGATACTCACCAATACGTTGTGATGGATTCTCTGGAGGGAATGTATTCGCCCAGTCAAAAGCAATAGCCTCTAACTTCGTATTCCACTTACCTTCCTTGAATCGCCTATCGCTTGCCTCTGCTAACTTGAATTTCTCCAACAGGAGAAGTGCGTTATCAGCTTGCTTAGATGACACATGACCTGCTTCATAGAACTCTCCAATAGCGTAGATGTTCTCTTTCTCATCACTAGCGTAGAGAATAAATGCAGCTGGACTACCAGTACCAAAGTCGTGGCTTGCCCAGTAACGCCACCAAGGCTGTAACTCAACAGCATCAATAACGTGCCAAGGGTCACCGTCAGGACCATACTCTTTGAAGTCACCAAAGAAGCGACCACCAACACCTACTTCGTGCTGACACTCTCGAAGGAATGCAATAATACCGAAGTCATCAATCTCACGTTGACAAACCTCAACTGACTTATGTTCCCAGTTAGGTTGCCCACCAGTAATCTTGTAACCAGTACGACCATCTTCCTTTTCAACAGGTTGATATTCTAGGTTTTCAATTGCTGGAACTATAGGTGATTGGATTCTGTTCTGTAACATATCCAACTCACCACTAAGTACACGACTCATAACTGAGTTAGCGTGGATTCTGTTCTGCACAAAGACAATCGCACAATCAGTACTCTTCGCAGGGAGAATAGTCTGAGTAATCGTTTGTATCTTCTTCTCAACCCTATTGACGGAGTCATCTAGTTCATCAATATCGTCAAGGATAATCATGTCAGGGCGAAGGTTATCAAGCTTGACACCTCGTGCGCCTGTATCAAGTCCAAAGGCTAAGATATTGAATCCGTTGGCTGTACGCAGTTTTTCAGCATTCCAACCCTTTGAATATCCATACTTATTGATAGCCCGTTGGATACCACACTTCTCCATAGTGTTAGCAATATCAGCAACGTGACGGTTAGCAGCATCCTGCGTTGAACACACATACAAGAGGAATCGCCTAGTAGCCTTGACTGCAATACGGCTAGAGATAAGTTCCATCGTAGAAGACTTACCACCACCACGAAACCAACACTCAATAAGAGCAGGTGGAGGATTATTAGCCTCAATAGACTCAGCCCATTCCCAAGCACGTATATGGTGTTTAGCAAGTGGTGCAGATGCAGCATGAGGAGCATAACGCTTCAACCATCTCTGGTAATCCATCTCATGCCCATCAATAGGGTGTGCTACTGAACCAAACTCACTACCATCAACCTGTATATCAAATCGTTCTTGCATCGCTTGTAGCAATGCGACAGTCAAAGGCTTATTCGGACGAATGAACTTCTTCAGTGCCTTCGGCGTTATCCTCGTATTCACCTGACTCTTCTGTGCCATCAACTACCTCAGCATCAATAATCATGTCATCAATAGTTTCTTGATAGACAGCAAGCAACTTACCTACACCAGCCTTGATACCCTGCAACTCCTCTGCGTTGGTTACGTTGTCCTGGATGATTTTAACCATCTGCATTACAAGACTAAATGCTTGGTCTACCTCAAGAGTATATGCTTTTTGATGCAATAATCGTTGCTCAGTCTCAACAATACTTGTACGTTTTTCAATGAGTTCAATAACATCCTTAGCAGCTGCAAACTCACTCATTACGTTGTCAAGAGCTTTACCTAACTCATCAAAGACATCCCAGAAGTCATCTGCGTAACGCTTCTCACAACACGTACGATACATCTCCTGTATCTTCTTGTATTGCTCAATGCTTACACCTTCAGATGCAGCCTCAGCACGATTATCAAGAAGTGCAGTGATATACGCAGCATCATCACGCAAAGACCATAAGTTAGGGTCTTCTCTAAGTTCATCAATTCGACCAAGTAACTTAGAACCTACATTCCTAAACCGACCAGAGTTAATCTTACTCTTTAGTCCAGTCGTAAAGTTCATAGTGTCAGTGGTCGCAACTGCCGGTACGCCCCCGTGCCGAAGGCAAAAGAGTTGACCCTTAATAGCGAAGTTCTTACACTTGTAAGTGACATACCCTTTACTAACTTCAGCGTCACATAACTTGACCAAGCCTCCGTTACGTGTCTTGTAACGAATGCCGTCCTTCTCTGTTACAGGGTCTTCGGCATCTTTCTTAGCACCAAACCCTTTGTAGTACCTAAACGAACGCTTCAATGTTTTTACTTAGTACCTTTGACAGTGTATACTTTTACTATGTCACATATATCAGTACCAGACCATTATCGCAAAGGAGCAATCCAACCAGTTGAGGCTATTAGTGACTGGGGACTAGGATTCGCCTTAGGAAATGTAGTCAAGTATGTATCTCGTGCTGGCAAAAAAGAAAGTGCCACTCGTCAAGATGACTTGATGAAGGCACTCTGGTATTTGGTTTATGAGTTGACTAGTGGTGACGTTGAGTTTACTGATAACTTTTTAAAGGCTTATCGAGATAAAGATTAATCAGAAGATTGAAATCATATCTGCAGCCTGTTTAGCATCAGCCTTTTGTCGGTTAAGTTCTGTAGCCTTCTTTACTTCAGCTGCTTTTGCAGGATTGAAAGCAGACTGAGTTTGGAACCACTGTTGCATTCCAAGGCGAACCTTCTGTTGTCCTTCTGGGTCAAGTTTACGGAACTCTTCAGAGCCAGATAGCAACTTCATATACTCAGACTTATCTTTAGACTCTCCCTTTTTCATAGAACGCTCAACAAGAGAAACACCATAAGCAAGAGCCTTGCCAAGCGGTGTGCCTTGATTAGCTTTCAAGAAGTTAAGGGTGTCTCCACCAGATTCAGGTGCTTTAGGTGGTCCAAATACAGCCTTACTAGTATTACCCATACCGTAAGACATTCCAGACTTCATCTTTACATCACGAGATGGTTGCCCAGAAGAAGTTAAACCTTTATCTCTATTTTCATATATCTTTCGGACACTAGAGAAAATATCTTCAGCCATTACTTCTTCTTACCCTTCATAAAGCGATGTTCTTTCATCTCGCCCTTCATCATTGCTTCCTTAGATGCAGGACGCTTTCCGTATTCCTTAGTCTCAGCCTTCATAACTGCGGACGTTGACTTCATAGGAGCCTTATGCTCTTTTGACTCAACACCCATCATCTTTGACATTGACATCTTTCCCTTAGGATAAGGCATACCCATTGGCATTTTAGTTACTTCCCTCTCTTGTAAATGGCAGTAGCCTTGGCTTCCTGCGCTTTGCTCGGTCTTATTACCAACTTACCTTCAGCGTTGGAATGCTCTGCGTACTCGGCTTCCATTGCTTGACGCATAGTAGGACGGCTACCTAACTTATGCTCCCGTTGCTCCATTTTCAGAAGCTCGGTTCTTGTAGGTGCTTTCTTAAGCCTATGCTCTCTCATCTCTACGTTCATCAAAGTACCCATAGAGAGGTGATTCATATGCTTGTTCATTTCGTTTAGCATCTAACGACCTCTACCAGCAACTCTCTTGAGTGCTGGATTCTTAGCCTTTGCAGCAGGACTTGCCTTACGGCTTGCTGACGCAAGAATAGCACCAGCTGATTCCATAGATACGCCTTGCTTCTTAGCAATCTTTGCTTGGACCGCTTTGAATCCAGGATGAGCCTTACTCTTCATTTTTTCCAGCCTTTACGTTAGATACACCCATAGCCCTAGACATATCTCCTTGTCCTGGATAAGGCTTAAATGTTTTACGTGCAGCAAATGCCTTAGGGTCTTTACGCCATTCTTTATAATCTGGATTCATTTTTGCTTGTTCGTTAAAATACTTTTGAATACGCTCACGCATATTATTAAGAGGCGTACTCGTCATACCTGGAAGACCACTAGTCTTGTAACCTAGTTTTTCTGCTATCTTCGTTAATTCATTTAAACGAAAACTTTCGTCTGTATCAGCTCGATTGTTGACTTCTTGATATCCAACCATTCTGTTAATAACATTTGCCATCTCATCAATAGGCATCATGCCGTAATCACCACTAGGATGGTCAATTCTAAAATGAGGAACAGTATTATCAACGACACGTTTATTTGTTAGATATGCCGGCACTTGACTGGTGAGTAGGTCGTGTTTGTCACGTTCCACTCTTGTTTTAGGACGTGTAGGTATTTGTGGCATTAGTTACAGTTCCAAGCCCTTCTTGCTTTATTGAGTCGTGACTCAGGATTGGCTGCTGCCTTAGGAAACATCTTTGCCTGACCAGCACTTCTTGCACAAAACGACTTACGCCTTGCTGCGTCTTTAGGTGTCTTAGGATTAGGTGCTGGCGGTTTAAGGTTAGCACCAGTAGTACGCTTGAAGTGCGCTCTACCAGCAGCGTTCATTCCACCCTTAGGATTCTGATATTTCTTGACAACGCCCATAAAACGATTGTAACGTATATCCCTAATATTACATACCTGATATTATTGTCATATGGCACAGAAATTAATCACTTCAACCGATGACCCACTGTACATCAATGCAATCGTACACTTAGCCAATCTCCTTGATGAACGCACGTTTGGCACACCTATGGGAGTATCTCCTAAGTGGCAAGAGAAGTTTGTAGGCAAGCAATACTGCGAAGAAGGTTGTATCAACGGACGTTGTCCTGGTCATAGTCTAGTATGTAATCTAGGGACTATCACTAAGCATCCAACCTATAAGTTCTTCGTATTTCACAGAGAAGACTACTCTAATGGCAAACAACAGAACGTCATCTACTTCTATGAAGATGAGTCAAAGGCTGGAACTCAGTTCAACACACTGAAGCGGAGAGCAAGGGATGTTTGACAATCTTACCAAGCGTGAGCTTGACATCCTACACATGATTGCCATAGATAGACTTACAGTCAATCAAGTTGGAGATAAGCTACTCATCTCTAAAAGAACAGTACACTTCCATCTTCAGAACATATACAAGAAGTGCAATATTGCTGATAGCCATCGCTACCTAATAAACCTAGCACTTGATTATGCTGATTATCATCGTAAGTTACTTGCCAGCGATGAAACGTGATGTATACTACTTACGTCTGGATTGATACCTACCTACCAACCTGATTCAGATAACCTTTCTACCTAGATAGAGCCAGTCGTACTCCCAGCGGCTGGCTCTGTTGCTTTTATACCCCGGTAGAGCCTAACCCACCTGTTCGTACAGCATCACTAGTCATTCGTGGATATACGTCTGCATCACACCTTGCAAACACTAGTTGAGCAATACGGTCGCCCTGATTGATGTTGAACTTAGTTGAGTTCTTACCATTAGGAACCTTAGACAGGATTACCTTTATCTCAAGTTTGTAGTCTGAGTCAATAATGCCCGGTGCATTCAGTACGAATACGCCATACTTGGCAGCAAGCCCTGAACGTGAGCAAACCATAGCGTAGTGACCATCAGGGATATCTACAGACACACCCGTAGAGACTACGATTACTTGTCCATCAGATAACTCGTAATCATCTAAGGCATATAGGTCAAATCCAGCTGCACCAGATGTAGCCCTAGTAGGAACACAAGCTTCCTTAAACAGTAGGTTGAACATTCTTCTCTTCTTCCATCTCTTCCATTACTTCAGCGATAAAGGGGAACTGCACTTTGAACTCAGCGAATATCTTGTTGGCAAGGTCTTCGTGTTCACTCTGCGTACCGTTACCTCGACGCACGTTCATATAGTGAATCCAATTACGGATGTATGAGTTAGCGTATACCTTTGTAGGCGCACACTCAGGCAGGATAGCCCTAGCAGTTTCGTAAGCCACTCCGCACTCAATCAAAGAATCATATGCGTCTTCAATCTTGCGAATTGCGTCAGAAACAATGTGGTCAGCATATACCTGGATATCAGTAGACAGAGGTACGGACATCTGTCGATTGTAAGGATGCTTTCCACGCATCTCTGGAGGTGTAATGCTATCCTTGACTTCTGCATATCGTTGACTAAACTCCTGCACCCTGATACTTGAGTGACGTATGAACTGACGGCTAACCATCCTACTAGTCTTTATCTCGATTGTCCAGTTAGCCATCTCAAAGATAGACCAATGACCATTACGCATACAGTACTTCAGTAGACGAAATCGGAAGAGCACACGTCTGAACTCCAGTCACCGGCTATGATCTCGTAT
>OGWA01000068.1_pt1 | contig 10019 bp, 10 predicted proteins | sample 1575901 | NCBI WGS metagenome assembly OGWA01 (sample SAMN07581541, study PRJEB24739) | freshwater metagenome
GTTTCCCAGTCACGATATTGTATCCACCAGCGTATGGGCCTGGAGTAGTCCCGAGCGCTGGCGTGTTCATGCCAGGGATATAGCTAGAGCCGCTCATTATCCACCTACCGATACTTCAAACGTGAGCCCGACCACCGTCATAGGCAGTGGTTCGGTTTGGCGAATATACACCTGACCGTCAGCTTGCCAGCTTGGGGTCACCAATACTTGGATAGTCGATTCCTGAAGCTGTGGCGTTGTGACGTAGGGGTTGGCCGCAACCAGCTTGTCGGCTGACGGGCCGACCTTAACGCCTGCCGTCTGGAAGACTCGCACCCATGCTTTGTTGACGTTGTAGTTACGGCCCTGACCAAATCCATCAACTTGCAAAGTGATAGGTAGAGTCTGTAGATCGGAGACATATGGCAAGCCAACGTGAGCCTTTAGGGCTGAAACAGGAAGAGTGACGGTTCCACTATTTACAACAAGCGTGTACGGAACTCCGTCAGCAAGAACGCTGACAGTCTCGCCCTCAAGGTGTGACAAGCCAGTTACAGAAGTAAACGGAACTACGTTAGATTGGGTTATGCCGCAATCGACGTAGAACGCGTTATCAATGTCTGGATCAACCTCAATAGTCTCCATGCGCTCAACAAAATACTTTGACGTTCCGTTTGTTGTGCGCTTTACGACAACGTAAAGACGATCCTCTTCTTGCTCTGGGATTGTGGCGCAAGAAATAAACTCGCCATCCGTTTCATGCTGATGCCACGCCGCAACCTGCTCCTCAGGGACGTAGGTAAGCCCAAGAAGCTTTCCGCTAGTTGATACAAACCAGAGACATGGGATTGGCGACTTGCCATACGTCATGTCCGTCAACTCGTAGTTGTCGAACAAATGGGCAGCGCGCAGCGAAAGATCGCCAGTCACAAAGCTTTGCGCCTGCCAGTTATACCCAAGCTCGCGAACATGCCCGCCACGCGCAGCACAGAACACAAGGCTGTTGTTGACCATCTCTGGCTGCACATTGTTTGCTCCAATGTAGCTCTGTGGCCTAACCGATACAGAGTTCGGCGTAATCGCGTCAGAGTTAACGCTTGTCACGCGCCACTCAGCAGTGTCCGTTAGCAGCACAAGATTCTGCATGGGGACGATGTGGCGTATCGTGTTAAGTTCGCGAGCGGCGACCTCAAACTTCACGCGATCATCTTCCTTGACTGGGATGGAGTAGCTAAAGTCGCTTTCCGTCCCGCTCCTTGACATCCATAGGCTTTGCGGGTCGTTGGGGGTTCCGCCAAAGCATCGACGCTGCTCAAAGTGACCAACTGCGCGTGGGTAATTGTCAACAGAGTTTAGGTCATCCGTGTCGCGAATTGGCGGCGTAATGCCCATGTCTGGCGCAATGTTGTCATCGATGAAGAACTGCATCTTGACAAGCTTGTGCGGCCCAGCGTTAGCTGCGTTGGCGGAGATTGGCGACCCATTGATGTCGCTCAGGAGATAGAAACCTCCAGAATCAACCCCTTCATCGATTCGCTTTACAAAGTAAACAACGCCTTCCACAAGTCCAGACGGAAAGGCTGGACCGCCAGAGTTTTGGTAAAGCTTTACCGGAGCGTTATCAACTAGGTCGTGCCCAGAAGGAATCGTAAACACAGTTGGGTTCGTGGTCGATGTCCCAACATCAGTGTATTCGTATTCTTCAATTTGATCTGAGCCTCCAATGTATCCGTAAAGCCCAGCCTGCTGCTTGTAGATCTTGTATTTAGCAGCATTACTAACACGGTCCCACGCAATTACGTTGAAAGCAGTCGCTGCGTAGATGTTGTTCTTGAGCGCAAGCGAGTTTGACGGCCCCGATTCGGTTGTGTCTTCGTGAATGGAAGTTACTTTGTACGAATTGTCAAACCCAAGAGTTTCGTTGATCGGCTGGTAAAAGCCACCAGACACGCGATGCCACGCAGTTGCTCCGGCAGCAACAGCAGCAAACGAAAGCGGTGTCCCGCCAGACGTTGTCGCGATTCTAAATGTGGTATCTGTTACGTTGGAAACGTAATACAAAGTAGAAACGCTTACGCCAGCAGGCAGTGGCGTGCTACCTGTTGGAAAATAAATAACTGCTCCGCTTCTTAGCCCGTGAGGTATTGCCGTGTAAGGAGCCGTCCCGTTATGGACTGATACCGTATTGGTGTCAAATCTAACGTGCATGTCTCGACGAAGCAGTGTCCCAGTTTCAAACTTGTTGTATGAAACCCACTTTTGCGAAGCATTTACCTGGTCAATAAGGTAAAGTTCATCGTCAAGATATGTCGTATTTGTACCAGAAAACGCGATCTTGTCACCGACTGAAATTTGTGGCGCGCTAAACGAATATGAAACAATTGCGTTATCGGGAGAGCCTTCGCTGTATTCTTTGGTGTAGTCAATTGCAATACGGCCACCTTTCTTGCCATACCCGACAATGGTTGGCGGAAGGCATGTCGCATCAAACGCAACCCCAACAATTTCCCAGTCATCGTCTGCGTATCTACGAAGCTCTTTTACCCCATGATTAGGGTGAGCCAAAGTCATAACGTCGTTGCTTTGGCTGTACGTTACGTCAAAGATTTCTGAGGCTGAATACGGTGACGGGACTTCGTAGACTCCGTTTGGCATGTAATGCCAAGACGAATTGCTCGATGGAGGGGCAGTTACCGGAGGCGCAACAGCCGACTTTACCTGGCCCTGCGCGTAGTAATTGTATGTGGCAGAACTTACAAGGTCGGAGAGATAATAGACCTTTCCAACAATCGGCGTCGCGCTCGCTGACGGAACAACAGCCGCACCACCATCAGTAAGAGAAATTTGGAACGTATTTGTGGCTATCGATTTGATGTAGTAAATAGTTCCAATAACAATGTTTCCAACAGTAGCGTTAAACGAAACTTGCTCGCCAACAGTGAACTGATGCCCGTTCAGCGTGATGTTCGCAGAAGAGCTTGTGACAGTGCAAATGTCTCGCTTGAGAACTGGCACCGACCCAACAGGGATGACGCCGCCATTCTTGTAAAACCTAATGTAATTATTGCCAAGCTCAACAATTACAGAGTCGGTGACTGAATACCTAAACCTTAAAAGCCTAGAAGGTTGGTTGGTGAGCTTTGTTTGCGCAACATACTTAAAGCCAGGGCGATTCTTTGCTGGCCCTTGCGGCTTAACAATCATGTTAAGCATCTTGGCTGCGCCAGACTGATACCGATCCGCATCAATACGACCGAACATTTCTGGGCTGATCTCGCCACCAGAGAACGAACGATTAAAGTTGCGTGCGTTAGCCATAATTACCGGCCAGAGATCCAATTTACAATATGATCAGCCTTAATGTTTCGCTGGTTTGAATCGCTATTCTTTGCCTGCGAAAGATACATCATCATCATTTGCTGGCACCTCTTTGCTTCAGCAGATCCCGTCTCGCCTTTAATAATCGGGCCAGCCAGCATGCTAGCAAGATGCCAAGATAGAGCTGTCACGAACAGCGACGAAAACTTCGTCGTGTCAATAATTGTTGATGTGTACCGAATTAACGCATCTTCTTGGTTTGTATACAGGATCTTTTGGCCGACGTCATTCACTTCAACAGTGTATTGTTGAGAGGAAACTTCGTAAGAAATTGGGTAGCCATTGTATTGGGACGCGTAGTCGTAATTGCTATCCTGCGAAATGATGGTAAAAGCGTCACCAACGTCTTCGGGAAGAAGGTAGGCGTACTTCCATTGAGACACGTAGTTGGCTACGGGGTCGAGAGACTTTCTCCTGGTTGCAAAGAGCCAGGAATGCATTTGCAGCAATCCATCTCTAGCAATTGGATAAAACCTAGCGCAATGGCTCGCCTGTATCGAACCGTCAGGAGGATCGATGCTGGTAATCGAGGCGGTGTCGCCCAAGTGGGCTAGCGCAAGGTTGCAGATGTCTACATCAGAAACGCCATTAGCTTGGATCCTCTTCCATGCATCAACGCAACGACGCTCAATTTCAACAAGACCGTCTCCACCAAAGTGAATAAGAGTACTGCTTCCAATATCAGTTTGCATCGAAACGTCTTGGACATCAAACGTCTCCATGTAAACATCTTCTTTCACAAGGCGGTCAATTTGCTTGTTGATAATCTTGCACGTTTCCCACCCATGGTAAATGTTTGAACTAATCCATGGGATCTTATTGGCCGCAACGCTGCTAAGTCCCTTGCTATAAATTGCATTTCTAAGCAAGCTCTTAAACGACTTTAGGTTGTCGTAATAGCAAAGAGCAGTGGCCTCGCTGGAAGCATCGCTTTCCCCCTGGATCATAAACACGCCAATGCAATCTAGCGTATCTCCCTGCTGTGCGGCAGCAGTTTTTGCTGCGTCAAGTGTGTCAAGAAGGCGATTGTAGAGGCTCCCAGGCTCTCCAGGTGCCCAGTGGTTGTTGCTAGATGGGTCAAACCAAGCAACCCCCTGAAGGTTGGCGTCTCCACGTTCAGTATACGCCAATTGAGTAGAGCCAACAGCTAGCGGAACACAGTAGACATCTTCGCCAACCGCCTGCTGCAACTTGGATGTAAGTCCAATGGCAAACGACATTCCGTAATAACTTGCGCTAACCAAGAACGGCACGCCGTCAAAGGGGTTGTAAAAGAATGTCGGGACTCCGTATTGATTTGGGAAATTAAACCCTGGTGGGTAAGGGTTGATTTTGGGTGACGGCTGGAACGTCGCTTGTGTAACCTGCCCCTCAAACGGGCACCATGGAAGAAAATATCCCCACTTATCAATCGGGACTGCAACTCCATTCAACTTTGGAGGGACAATGGAAATGACATCCCCAGCATGCGGGTCTTGGTTAAAAGAGCTTTCAATTGTGATTGAGCTGGTTGAAGTGTTTACCGACACAATCTTTTTTCTGACCCCAACATTCCCGTTATGATCGCCAGAAAGATATTCAATTTCAAGCCCGGCCAAGCTTGCAATTTCAGTCCCACCAGATCCAAAATAATTTGTAAATTTTACAGGTAGGGTTACCGTCGTTCCAGAAGCATTGATCGGAAGCTTAATCGCAAGCGTGAATTCCTCCCCGACAGAAGGAAGCGGAGACATTGCAGGGCTAATATCAACCACACCATATGTAACCCCGCCAATGGTAGTGGTTGTTGGGCTAGAAATTGTGTGAGTCACACCAGTTCGCTTTCTTACCACCGTAGTATTAGCCGAAAGCGATGTGTAATACTTTTGCTGCGTAATAAGTTTTGTGGACGGGTTTGTCCCGTCAACGCTTGTGACCTTTAGCGTTCCAGGATAACTAGTATACCCGCTAGCAATCGGGCAATACATTGTAAGAAACTTAAGTTTTTGCATGGCCTTGCCACGCAAATTGACTGTAGTGCTTACGGAAGAAGGCCACGAACCAGGGATCGTATACATGTCATCATACGACCCGTAAGTAAAATCTGGCGCTAGGCGAAGATCTTGTTCTGGATGGTAATTGTACCACGTAGAGGCATATGCAGTAGGTGCGGCGTTAGATTGACCGATAGCAAGAAAAAATTTCCTTACAACCATATGCCACCTACGTAATCAAACAATCTTTACAGAAGTCGGGTAATATTCAAGATCGCAAAACGATGCGCCTGCGCCAGGAGCGGCCATGGTGACAATGTCTACGTCAATACTTCCAGTTGTAATGGCATTAGATGGAAGACCAGTAGCCGGGTCAAAAAACGTAGTTGCAAAATAAAGATTTTTGTTTCCCGAATGAGCAATAGAACTAGCCTTTTGCTTTGCCGTAAACGGATTGATCGGGAAAACATAAGACTTTCCAGCTACAAAATTGCCATCACTGGCTGCGCAAGAAATGTATCCAGAAAAACCTGCCCTTGGCATTTGATAGACCGTAATAAGAAGCTTATCCGTGTCATTCCCAAGCGACTCGATGCTTTCCTTTGAGACGCCGTCAAGCTCGCTAATCAAGGAAAAAGCTGCGTTAACAGCAGTGGCTGTAAAAGCGCTTTTAATAGTAACTGAGCAATAAGTCTGCTCGCCCTTGCCAATTGATCGCAAGGAACTAGTGCTCAATTTGTTGCTGGAAATCCACGCGCCAAGAAATGTTTGCGTTCCAATCGATTGGTTGTCAACCAACTTTAGCTTTGAATCAAAAATCATGGAGGTCTCCTGAAATGGCCCAGCCTAGACTGGGCCTAAGATCACTTGACGGAAAACCCGCCAGCATAAATGTTTTCTACGCTGTTCACTTCCGTGACAATGTCAATTGTAACAGTGCCAGTGCTTGAAGTGCTCCATCCATACCCACCAAATACAACGCCAAGATATTTCTTTGTTGCATTTGGAGTCACAAACTTTCCAGTGCCTTGCGCTCCAAAGCAAATTGGAGGAATTGGCAAATACACAACTTCTCCAGCGTTAGGGCCGGTCGAAACGTCTACGTTAACCGGGAAAGTCAAAGAGTATAGAGGGTTAGTAAGGCTTTGATCGTCTCCATACGTAACATAGAAAACAATTGCGCCAGCAGCGTTGGTTCTTACGTTCGAATTGAAATTAACCCTAATGTAAAGAGGAACTCCAGTTCCAATGTTCCTCAATGTGTCAATGTCAATTACGTTAGATACGCTACCAAGCGCTGGGACTGCGCCGTCCCAAAGTTGAAGATTCTTATCGGGGATCATGTTAGCTCCTTATAGGAGCTGGGGCCGAAGCCCCAGCTATTAGGCATCAACGCCGCTTGGCTTTGCAAGAATAAAGCCAGAGTTGTAGTGCTTGGGAAGCGATTGCGGATCAATGACAAGAGAAACATTAACTGCTCCAGCAGAAAAAGTTCCAACAAGATCATACCACATGCCAATATATTGCCGACCGCCATTAACAATGACGCCAGTGTTGGTGGTTCGACTGCTGTTGACATAAGAGTCATTAAGCCGAATAACAAAAATATTTCCAAGCGTAAGAGCTGAAAGAGGGATTGGCCCAGTAGATCCAATAGTTTCATCGGTAGCAGCAACCGTAGTGTTGTCGCCAGCCTTAACCTGGAAATCAATGCTTGTCCCGCCAGCAAAAGCTGTGGTTACAGTTACAACTGCATAAACGTTCCTGCCAGCGCCAAGATCGTAGATGTTTTTAAGGTCTGCAACATTAGTTGCAGCAAAGTCAGTTGCTACAAATCCAGTTTGCGCGCTGGCAAGCAAAAAATTGATATCAGTAATCATGTGTCAGACCTCAGGTATCAATGCGGGTTTCGTTGTTGACGATAGCATCGCACTTGCGAATCGGAACGCCCAAGAACGTCAGGTAGCTCTGAGCCGTGCCGAACTGAGTCAGGCCCTTCTCAATGCCAATGACACCAAGCGACTTCTCCATTGCCATGCGCGACAGCGCACTGTGGACCGTACGGTTCATGTAGAACGCGCAGCGACCCATCGTTTGCGATGGAAGGCGGTAAAGTGCGCGAGCCATCATGTGAATGATGTTCGTGCCGTAGTCGGTAAGTTCTTGCGCGCCACTGAAGCTAACAAGTTCGCTAACGTCAATGTTGGCAATGCGGGCGGCGTAACGCCAATCCTTAAGCATAAGGCCGCACTTCCACTGGTAACGCGTGACAAGGGCCTGCATGCGCTCCGCAACGCTGCCACCGTTCGTGTAGACCGTTTGCTCGCCAAGATCTTCGTGGACTAGGCCAGCCTTGCTGCCCTTCGGGAACGGGCAGAACACCGTTTGATCGCCCCAGCAAACAAGGTAAATCGAGGTGTTGTCGGTTTGACCAACAGCAGAGCCAGCAAGCAAAACGTTTTGGCCGTTGCCAGCAATCGTGCTGCTATAGCGAGGAGCAAGACCCAAGAATTCCTTCGGGTCGTTAGCCGGGTTGCCATAGAACAGCGTGGTCGCCATGCGCTGATTCATGGCTTCAAGGAAGGCCGAGTCTTCCGACAGACGGAACGCAGCCGTGTTGCCGTTCAGCATCGCAAGATCCTTATCGATCTCGCTACGCGCTTCCAGAATCGCGCACGCTTCATCGACCTGGGCGGTCGTGGACTTGCTGCTCGGGATACCCTGGTTCAAACTGCGCCAGTAGACATCCGGCAGGCCCGTGCGGATCACCTCACGGTGGCCCGTAGGCAGATTCGACTCGCGCCACACGCAATCCGTAAGGATCTCGTTGGAAGTCGAAAGAAGTTCCGCAATTGTCGCAATACGACCCTCAGGGTCAAGACGCTTTGCGTGGTCAAGGAGAGTGAGATTATTGGTGCTAAGAACTGCCATAACTAATACCTATCAAGTGTTGGGGTAAAGAATCGATGCGTGATCGTTGAACGAGCGCACGCCAGCAGGATTGCTGGACTTGGACGGAGAACCGCCAACGTAGCGATCTCCACTAACTGCGCGCCCGGCCCGATACAGGAGCCGAATGACCTCAGGATGGTTTTCCAGACCTGACTCATTGAGCAGCGCACGAAGTTCATCAGTGCCGAATTGATCAAGGGCTTTGCGGGCGACAGCAAGATTTTCTTGCAGCTTTTCGCCTCCAAATTCCTTGTCGGCTCGCGAGTCAGAGACCCACGAATTACGAATTTCCGAAAGTTGCTGGGATTGTCGGTCCTGTAGCATTGGACCGATCTTGTCCAGCATCTTTTGTGCGGCTTCCTGAGGCAGGCTCAACTCCTTCGCAATGTCGCCATAAGCTTTGATCACTTCTGGATCGAAGCTCCGACCTTCAGGAGCCTTGAACTCGTATTGAGTAGGCTGCTGTGGTTGGGCTGGCGCAGTGCTATTCGGTTGAGCAGGAGCGGTTTGGTTAACCGTTTCCTGTCCCTGGGCCTGAGTAGCTTGGGTGGCTCCCTTTTCCGCTACAGGTGCGGGGGCCTGGACCTGTTGAGTGCTATTAGCTGGCTCCGTAAGCAGCGATTCAGACATTGTTTTGTTCCTTAACCATTACAGGGTAAAGTTCTGGGCATTGAGAATGAACAAGAGACAGGATGCGATTGCCGAAGCTCCTATTACCTTCTGCAAATGCCATAAGCATTGAGTCGGTATTGAACGACAGCCGGAACACCCCGCTCTGATTCAGGAGCCGCCAGACAATCCGGCGACCCCTTTTGTTGCTCATCAACCACTTAACGTCAGACTCTTCGCTTTGCTGTTCAAGTAGCTCTCGCTCCTTCTTTTCGGCAGCAGCAGCCTCTTGACCATGCAAATCAAATGGGTCTTTGTTATCCATAAAACCTACTTATGACTGCTAGATATGTATACCTAGCAACAGTCATCAACACATTCGCCATTGCGAAGCTGGACTCGCGCCATTTGCGCCTCGATGATCTCTAGGCGTTCCTTGGCCTTAGCCCACCCGACATACGCCCATCCAGCGATGTCTAGGTATTCCTGAAGGACTTCTTCCGTCAGGTCACGGAAAGACCGGTTGAAGCTCTTGTTTCCGTATTCCTGCGCGCCCTTGGCAAGACGCGATTCAAGTTCACGAAGAAACACAACGCGATTCTGACTTTCGTTCACAGCGCAGCCCACCTTGCTTGGGTAATTGAGGTAATTGAACCAAAGATAGAAACGATTTCCCTGGCTCGTTGGTCGTAATCCTTAAGCATGTAAGCCATTGCGAGCGTCCAGTAATTGCACGCGCCGGTTACAAAAATATTGTCGTTTTTGGCGTCGCTGGTCCCGGACGTTGCAGGCCAATCGGAATCTTGGAACTTGTTACCATCGTTCCATCGAATGGCATATGCATGCAGCAATCTTCCATTTTCGATTCGCCACCCGTTTTCGGTAATAGTCTTAGCCATAGAGATGGCAACGTCTTGCAACGCACCGTTGCGCAGCACGCGAGAGGCTGCAAGGAAGCCAATTGCTGCAATGGATTCTTGCCATGGTTGCCAGCCAATAATGGGGCGACCATCAGAATATGTCCATCCATACTTTATCGTGACTGGGAAACAGATCGGAAGAGCACACGTCTGAACTCCAGTCACCGGCTATGATCTCGTATGCCGTCTTCTGCTTGAAAAAAAAAAC